>Ga0214544_1011119_pt1 | contig 12692 bp, 14 predicted proteins | sample CNSS3metaG_FD_160074 | JGI IMG/M metagenome (GOLD analysis project Ga0214544, IMG submission 160074) | Root nodule microbial communities from cowpea collected in UCLA plant growth center, Los Angeles, California, USA - CNSS3 | ecosystem: Host-associated > Plants > Roots > Nodule | place: USA...
TTTTGTTAAAAAAGTTTGCCATTACTCCCCACATATGTATGCATAAGTGCCCATATATGCGTGAAATGTTTTTTAGCGGTTTATGTAGTTGACAATGCACAAAATTAAACGAATGCAATGTTAATTAATGTGAATGAGGTATTTACCAAATTGAAAAAAATTTTGTGGGGAGTGTCCTGTCCTGCAGGTTCGGTCAAAAAACTTTGCTCCAAATCCCCACTAACAGCGTGCATACTCCCCACATCCGCTTGATCTGTTTGTACATTTCTGTACATTTTAAATCCACCTACTTCCGTTTCTTAAATTTAAATTGGTCCATTAGACGTCATGATTGAGCAACTTCATGGTCAACGGTCCCAAAAATGCGACTTAAGAATAGTGTTTAGTGAATGTTCAATCAGTATTGCAAAAGTAAAAGTCTACTCCCCACTTAGGTACGCATAACTCCCCGCTTTTGTATGCAGTTTATCTTTGGGGTTCTGTGAGGGTCCAGTCATATTTAAATTAAATTATTTGAAAATGGCTAACGCTTGAGTGACGTCAAGGACTTTATTTGTTAACGAATGAAATAGGAATAAGGCTTGATAACATTTAACTTAGGTTTTTTTGTATGTGCTGCACCTTTGTTGAGAAAACTTTGCTTCAACTCCCCACGTACTAGTTCCTTACTCCCCACATCGGCCTCAGCTGTTTATGCAGTTGTTTGGCCATATTAAATCCACCTAATTCCGTTCATTGAATTTAAATTGGGCAATTAGACATCGTGATTTATCAACTACATGGTCAAGTGTTCCAAGAGGCTACTTAAGAATAGTTTTTCTTCCATGTTGTTGCAGTGTTGCAAAAGTAAAACTCTACTCCCCACTTACGTACGCATAACTCCCCTCTTTTGAATGCAGTTTATCTTTGGGGTTCTGTGAGGGTCCAGTCACATTAAATTAAATTATTTCAAAATGACTAACGCTTGAGTCACGTCAAGGAATCTATGTGTTAAGAAAAGAAATAGTAATAATGGTTGACCACATTTTATTTTCTTCTCTTTCTATCTGCTGCAATTTTGTTGACAAAACTTTGCTTATTTTCTTGTTTTTGTATATGCTGCACTTTTGTTGAGAAAACTTTGGTTGAACTCCCCACGCACACCATCCTTACTCCCCACATCGGCGTCTGATGTTTATTCAGTTCGTTGTAATGCAGCTATTTTCATAAACTGTGGTCCAACTCCCCAGTTACAGTGTCCTTACCACCCACACTTTTTAAATCCACTTAGTTTCGTTAATTGTATTTGAATTGGTCTATCTGTTGAAGCAATAGTACTTCAATCGGAAATGGGTAATGTTAATTAATCATTCTCTAAATGAATCAATAAGGAATGAGGTATGTAACATAAATCTAATTACATAAATATACGGATCCAATAGGTGGGAACAAGTAATCAACTTTATTTGATAAGATAATTGTTGAAACAACAGAATGATAGATACAACATTATAAAATTACTCTAAATTGATGGACTTTGCCACATCACAATTGCATCCATTGATGAAAACCTCAATTATGCAATGTTTCTGAACATGGTCAACCTCAAACACAACTCTGTCTCCTTCCTTCAGGTGATTGTCCACACAAAACTGCCTGCACCCTTGTCCAAACTTGGTTGATCGCTTATTCCGGGAAACCAACAGTTTGCACTCTACTCCGCTTCTTCTTGCCAAAAGGTAAACCACATCCATTTGTAGGCTTCTTATGATGTCACCAAAACGAACATTGAGGTCCTGCAAACATTCCAATTACACAAGTATACACGGGGTCAGATGAGGTCACATCCAAATTGCAGTCACAGTTTTGAAAGCAACAGATTCGCAGTTCAGGAATAGATACTACCAGATGGCTAGCTTGTGCCTGAGATTTCGTCAACTTCACAGCATATAGGGCTGTCCTAGGGTGCGTTACAACACCTAATAAAAATGACTCCTTATTGTATGGTTCGCATCGGCCCACAAAACATGTTATTTGAAAGCGACTGCCTCCAACATAACGAAGCTGAACATATGAGTCGACTAATTGGTCAGTGTATGTGTTCTCTATGTCTTTCCATCCATTGGTTAATTTTGGGTTCAATGGATCCATGTTGTAGGTCACAACAAAGATGTTCCCAAAATTATCAACTAAAGTCCATCGGTCCTCCAGTTCGTTTTCAAATGCAGCAGAAAAATGTCGATCTACATAGGCGAAGTTCTACATGCACAAATACAACTTCGAACCTCATTACAAAATAATTTTTAACCCTTAACAGATTGATGAAATGGGCAAATATAAGTCAAAGGCATACCTGACCTTCGATGTTGATGGTGGTGAACGTCCACAATACCGTCGTCCCAGGAAATGCTTGTGTTGGATCATTGTTGTCCCCAATAGTTGCACTGACATTGCCAACCATGGTGCGAATGCGATGGTGCTTAAATTTTGCTTAACAACGAAACGAAATCGCACCTTTGATGCCATTAGGGTTCGGGTGCGACAATAAATAAGGGTGGGTGGGGGGTTATCAATAGTCGTGTCCGTTTATTGGGAAGACCTCAGGGGTTTGAAAGGGTTATACATATTCCTTTCAACGATCAATTATGGATGAGTCATCAATGTATTAAAATTACAATTCTCACCGTACTACCGTTGTGTTAAAGTATGAATTGCTTTGTTTTTGTGTTTAACATGTAATTAAGATCAATTATTGAAATTTTGAAATGAGATTTATGAACAACTAAACAATGAAACCAACCACAAACTTCATAATGCTTTTTAATTATGCAGTTAATGTGTTTATAACATCAAAACCCAAACACAACAAAAATGTTAATGTGGGCACTGTCGGACACCAATTAAGCACATGTAATACCCAAACACAATCTTTCCATTGTCATTATGTTTGTGTATTCCGTGCGCATGGAATTGGAAAACAAAAAGGACGCACAAAATAGAGTTCGTACCAAAAAACAATTCATCAACCCACATACTAATCCTCCCAAACCTAAGCACCTTTTCCTTGTCAAATGAGTCTTGTGGTAGCAACTTGACTGTTAACAATCTCTGCCTCCATACATGTCAGCAGCGACATGAACCCATTGTTGGGAATGTATGGTCCAATGCTGGCTTCGTCTGTCAATTGGGTACATTGTGAGTCTAAGGGCACATTCACGTCCATAGGTTCCTGCTAATCATCCTAAACAAGATACTTGAATACATAACCAATGAATTCAAAATAAAGTCTAATCATACACCTACATGAATACAAACCTGTGAACTTCTTTGTGACTTGTTTTTCGCCGCACTTGTTTTCTTTTTCTTTGATAGCTTTTCAACTGTTGATTGCAATCTGTTAGTTCTCGGTCTCCCCTTCCTCTTAACATGTACCGGGCTGCGAACAATACTGGAGTTCGTCACACCTGCATGTTGACCGTCATTGTCTTCAATGTCACCATGTTGGGAAAGCATAAAGGGATTTGATTTGGTAGGGACACCTAATCCTTTTGCAATAGAATTTAGCTCATTACACAACATCCTGGATGAAGCGTCTGAGTCACATGCCACCTCCGCTAAATCGTAAAACCTCTTGCATAACATTTTGTATCTTTGCATGCGTGGGTCGTCATTACTTCTATTGTATCCCGCTATTATCAAACTATGCCTCCTCCTTACATTTTTGGACCATCGACGGAGAACATATTTTTCCGGCACACACTCTATGTCTTCTTGTCCTAGAGTCAACAAGTTGTGACGACACATGATGCCCCTAAACTCAAACAACATACAACTACATTGGATATTGGTTGGCATCGTGTCAAGCACAACATCATGCATTCTGTGGGATTTTTTGCCCTCCCATAACCACTCTTCCTTGACGGTATACTTCACCAGACATCCATCTTGGAACACCCTTTTCACGAAGCAATTAATCTTTCCCCTAAATTCGTTCTGTACCTCAGCAAATTTGGCATGCGAGTACTCTAGTTGAAACTGCCTTTCAATAAGAGATTGTGATCCACATGCAGCAGTGGTATTGGATGAAGCAAAGTCAGCTTCAAATTCTTTTTCTGCCTTTTGTCGTAGTGCGTTGTCATATTGCACAACAAATTGTTGCAAAGTAGTTCCCGAATTAATGAACCCATCAAAAAAAGCGTTCAGGCCTTCACTCCTTTGGGTGGTCGACATTCCAGCCCAAAACTGACTTTTTAGATAGCAAGGAACCCAACGACGTCTCTCGTCAAACAATGTAGTGAGCCAGTCGTTTGTGGTCAAATCATATTTTACAATAAATGCCTGCCATCCCAATTCAAAGTCAGCCACTATGATTGAATCATACACTAGTCTTTTCAATTCAGTCTTGATAGATTTGTAGTTTGTGTAACCTTGCAATTTTTCTGGCACTTTTTTCATTATGTGCCATAGACACCATCTATGTTTGGTATTTGGGAAAACTTCTCCAATTGCATTAAGCATTTTTTGAAATTCATAGACCACATCAGCAGCCTGAACAAGTACAGGTAAATAGTGGTCTGCCTGAAAATGACTCTGCAGATGATTTTCCACCCAAAGTACACATGTGTTTTGATAGCTTGGATGAAGTCAAAAAATTTTATAGAAGTTACGGAATTAGAAGCGACTTTGGTATTCGAACAAAGACTTCAACACGGGGCGAAGACAATGAAATCAACTACGTCAAGTTGGTTTGTTCACGTGAGGGGAATTATGTGTCCGCTATTCCTCCAAAATTGAAGACCGTCCCCACTAAAGCAAAACAGTGTAAAGCTTCAATCACCGCAGCAAAGAAAGACGGACAATGGTTCATAAGGACCGTTGTGACTGAACATAGTCATGATATTAGTCCGAAGAAGTCAAAGCTAATACGGGGCAACCGTAAAGTTGACATGCATTCAAGGCAAACTGTTGAGACAAACGATGACGCTGGTGTCCGAATTAACAAAAGTTTCCGGTCTCTTGTGTCTGAAGCAGGTGGATATGAACACGTTAACTTCATAGAACGTGATGTTCGCAACTACATTGGTCAACAAAGGCGAGCTCTGTGTAAGGATGGAGATGGGCAGGCCCTTCTACGACATTTTTCAAAAATGCGGGAATTAAACAACGACTTTTTCTTTGAAATAGACATGGACGAAGACAACTGTATATGCAATGTTTTTTGGGTAGATGCTCGCAGTAGAGCGGCATGTGAGGATTTTATTTCGCTTGTACATTGCTGACTGAAGCGAAGTTCATTCACATGCTCAAATTCCATTATTTTTTTTCAATCACTAAAGGCAATCCAAATTATTCTCCATGCAGGAAATGGCCATCAACTGCAAAACCTACATCAACTGGAATGGGCTGTTTCTCATACAACAAAAACGAAATATTACTTATAAAAAATAAGTGGGGAGTAAGGACAACCTTTGTGGGGAGTGACGTATATTTTTTCGTCTGTACATGGGTGACTGAAGCAAAGGTCATATACATGGTCAATTTACATAATTTTTTTCAATCACTAAAGGCCATCCAAATTATTCTCCATGCAGGAAACGTCCATCAACTGGATAGTGATGTTTTCCAAACAACAGCAAAAAAGAAATATCACATATCACAAATACGTGGGGAGTAACGACAACCCATGAGGGGAGTAACGTATAGTTTTTCGTCTGTACATGGCTGACTGAAGAGAAGGTCATCTATATACTCAATTTCCATACTTATTTTCAATCATTAAAGGCAATCCAAAGTATTGTCCATGCAAGCAACTGCCATCAACTGGAATGTGATGTTTTTGAAACAACACAAAAAATATTACATATAACAACCAAGTGGGGAGTAACGACAACCTATGTGGGGAGTTAGGTCTATTTTTTCGTCTGTACATGGGTGACTAAATTGAAGCTCATCTGTAAACTGAATTTGCAAACTTTATTACAATCAATTAAGGGCAATCGAAAGTATTCTCCATGCACGCAACCTCCATGAAGTGGATTGTCTTGTTAAACAACACAAACAAATTATCAGATTTCACAGCTAAGTGGGGAGTAAGGCAAACGTATGTGGTGAGTTACAATAACTTTTTTGTATAGTCAGTGCAGACCTCATGGAAGGTCGTTTATAATCATATATGGATCATTGCACTATAATCATTATCCTTATTTCAACGACTTACAAATTCTTGACCATAACCCAATGTCCACGAAAAATTCAAAATATAACTGGGGAGTCACGAACAACTAAATGGGGAGTTACATGGAAACTATAGTACGAAAATGCAGACTAAACTTCATCAAATCACTTACTTACAAATTCCTTTATCCATCATTCATGCACTGCTTAACATTCACACCAATGACAAATCAGTAATTCAGATATGTCCCCATACACTTTTTCTTTGTACAAATGTCTAAACATAATATTAATTGGGTGGTTTGATTTCTTTTACTACGAACCTATGCTCAATCCAGATCATGCATTAATGCTTAACTTCAACAACAAGGCAACAAACTAATCATAACAATGTAAAATAATATCTGCCATAAATAAAATAACATGCATTGCGGATTGTTCAAACCTAATAAATAAAGAAAATACACACCACACATCCTATTACATTAATAACATCCACAGTAGAGGTAAATTCATGACTACATCATCCCAATGTTGGTCATTTCAATTTCGCATTCCTCTTATTCCCATAAACAGAAAAAGGTGTTCTTGTCGCAACACTCTTCAACCGCCTTCGTGGTTGGGCCTTCATACGGTCATACATGTTGCTATGTTGACCACCGTCATCGTTGACAACAACTTCTTCATCCTGATGCGGCTTAGCAGGAGGGTCATCAAACATTTCGTCATCTCCATCACCGTCATCATCAAAGACATCATCAGCACAACCATCATTTGGGGGGTCTTCATTCCCAACCTCACTCGTACATTTTGCAACCATTTCCTCTAATTCAGAAATTGAATGTTCCATACCAGCTATCTCACCTTCTTCATACTCCAGGAGACGAAGAACCTCTTCGTTGTCCTTTTTTTCTTCATTTCTATAGCCAGTGCCAAATTGTTTAAATGCTTCTTTAACAACATCGTGATGAAGTTCTTCATCTGATACGGACACATCAACAACACACTGTACAATAAAACAAATAATTATAAACAAATTCCGTGTATGTAACATCAAACTAAAACAAACAACGTATTTTAAAGCTTCTACTCACCATATTCTTATGAAATGCTCTCGTTATAACTTTGTCACCAACTCTGACATTTATCCAATGCAAAAGTCGAGGGAACTTGTTCATCCGACATGTCAACTTTGTGTTGCACACAAGTAAATGATCAAATGACCATAACTGCAACAAATAAAATAAATTACAACGGCTTCTTCAGCACAAATCAACATCACTATTTCAACACAATTAAAAACAATATTGTACTTACCTGAAGCAAATAAACACAACCCACAACATCAAAATGCTTTGCAGCTGACACGTTCTTCAATCCCAATGAAGCAATGCACAAGCTAGTAACCAAGTACTCATACACTAATGTACCCCAATTATATTTGCCGATGTTGGCAATATCATCAACTATCTTAAAAATTATGGGGAACACACTACCCTTTTTATTGGGCAATAAGAATTCTGATATCCCTAACAAAATGTAAATTCTGCAAAAGACTTCTACACCACCAACATCATCATCATATTTCAAAAGATAGTCGTATATCAACTTAACAGTAACTGTTTCACCCCCAAAAATATTCAAACTGTCACTATCCGAAATGGTGTCATTTAAATCAATTCTTTCACCCAAAACCCTCAAACCTAACCCTAAACAAACATCTAATAGATGAAATTCTACGACTTGCCCACCAATACGAAAACCGCCCCTTCTCTCAACCCAGTTGTAACATAACAGACTCAAAATTTTCCTACTAATCTTCACCGAATCGGTTACCATGGGAAACCACCAAAATGGAGTGCCTTCAATATAGTTCTTCTGTTGCACACTTAGTCTATTGTTTATAGCACCGATAAACTTCGTTTTGTAGAAATGACCAAATAAAATCTGGATAACATAACAAACAAGTCAATGTCATTCATTATAATTGCACAACTATAACAACATGACTCCAGATTAACAAACCTTCTTCTCCTTCGACAAATAAACATGTCCATCACGATTGTGGTCCATCTTGTAATCCTACAACGCCATACACATTACACAGACCACATGCATCACAAAATATGAAATGTAATGGCAACAATAAATTTACCCAACGTCAACACCCTATACACAGATCGGACAACCAAACACAAACATCAAATGCTCATTAACCAAACATATCCCTGAAAAGAACACCAAACAACCACATACACATCCTTTGCGTAATACGGCCGAAAAACGTTACCTTTGCCTTACACAAATTAAATGGGCTCCGCCAAAGGGTCGATTGTACGCTTGGGCTGACGAATTCCTTGTCGTCGACCACTTCTTCTCACTCTCGCATTGCCTGATAACGACCCACCACCACCACCAACCCAAATGGTTGCCGGAATCTCACTTTCCCCCTTCTCTATCTTGACTTTCTCAGTTCGAAACCACCCAGGCCTCACTTTCCCCCTTTTATCTCTTCACCACTAACTCCGGCCGCAAGTTGATATTTCCACCTTCTCTCTCTTCACTTCTCACTACGGAACGGACCAGCTTCACTTCCCCCCCTTTTTTCTCTTCTCTTTCTCTCTCTAAAGGACATTTAATCTCATTTTTCTTTCCCTCTCAGCTGCACGTGCGAACAGAGATTTTCAGTTATTAAAAATTAAAAAAACTGCTGCCACGTAAGCTATGTCAAAACCTTGTCAAAAAATTTTGTTGGAATATCATTATCCTATAATAAATGTTTGTTAAAAAATCTCAACTACATTACTTGCAATATTTATTTATGTCTATACATGCCCACACCCCCAAACCCATACCGACTTTGAGTCCATACCGACGTTTAGATCTTTTATAAGAGGCCTACGTAGGCCTTTTCACGCTATAGATACTCACGAAATGGACTCGACCCATATAAGAAGTCACCCTTCCCCATGTCAGCAGCACCAACGGTCACCTAGCATATCTTGCATAAATTAATCGGTACCATTTCATCTGCTATCCCAGCTAGGCGGCCGAGGATCTAGGGCGGCTAACCCAAACGCGAGTATAAAAGGAAGATCACCCCTCATAGATAAAGAGTGAGAGAAAGAGACGAGTACAAGTGACTAGATAAACAATTTATGTTCAGACCTATCTAGCATGCCATTCTCCTCGGGTCACAAGTTAGCTCGTTAGACAGGGGTCAGCACGTAGTCGACTAGAACAATGTCCATAGTAAGCTTTTACTTTTTTTATAGACGTAACTGAGGCCCAATCAAGTCAACAAAAATTACCAATGTGATTAAGTTTGTATGACTAACTCGATAGCTAATTCTATACTCATTCTTATATTTGTATTATAGACAAGTTGTGTTAATTTAATTTGGATAAACTTGTTATAACTTCATTTATTAGTTTACTGCAATCTTAAATTTGTTTTTTTTAATAATTGTGTTATTTTTTATAATTACATTAATATACTTTAAAATTTCAATTTCTAACAAAAAATAATTCAAAAATTATAGATTAACTGTAAGGCCTAGTTTCTCCTGCTCTAATATTTTAAGAGTTGTCCTTAATCTAATGGGCCTAAGGGCTGGTCCAAAGATGGAAGGATCAGACCTAATGTGCCCTAACCCTAACCATTGTGCCCACTTTCGTAAACAGATCTGTCAAACCCTTAGAGCAGTCGCCGTCATCTTCTGCTAGGGTTTGGAATCGCCACAGCCAAGCAAGCTTAGTCTCATTCTTCCACTCCGCGTAAGTCTCTCCCAACTCAAGCTTGATGTTCTTTTCGCCTTTTCCTTGTGTTCCCAGTTAGAGCTTATTCTAGTGAGCTCGTTTTGAACTTGTCCCACTGTTTTTCAGTTTGCTAAGCTACTCCTTAAGCCACTATCCTTCACTGTTCGAGTATCAAAGCCTTAGCCAACACTTTCTAGGTACAGGAAGTTAGGGTTTCTGCAAAATAGTTGGTATCCATGATTGTTTATGTGATATTCCTGTGATTTAATGGTCTGTATGTTACTTTGAGTTTGTGAATTATGCTATTGCATTGTTTGGCTTGGTTTTTATCTGTTATGCGAGTGAACAGTGGGTGGGAACTAATAATCTCGCCCAAACGAGCTTGCCTCGCCTACGCGAGATGAGCAGAGGCTCGCCTAGGTCTTCTCGCGCGAGGGGTTGCTCAGGCGACCAGCTCATTTTGAGTGAGCGAGCATCTCGACCAGGCGAGAAAGGTCTCGCCTAAGCGAGACAGTGCAGAAGCCACTATTCCAGGATTCCAAGCCTACGCCTAGGCGAAGAGAGCTCGCGTGAGCGAGAGACCCTCTCGCTTGAGCGAGACTCCTCTGCCTGAGCGAGAGGCTAGGCGAGAGTGTGCGATTCATTTTGGCTTTTTTTCCGTTCTTGGATGTTGGCGTATAATTAACGGGATTACTTTATGATGGCATGATGGGGATGAGTATACATGATTAGGGGAGGTTTACATGTAGTAAATGATGAGTTTGGCATGATCTTATATGCATTATACATGAGGGGTTGGATATATATATATATATATATATATATATATATATATATATGTGTATATATATATATATATATATATATATATATATATATATATATATATATATATATATATATATATACATATATATATATATACATATATATATATATATATATATGTGTGTGTGTGTGTGTGTGTGGTCACAAATCTGGCATGAGCAACGATGAACATTGATGGTTGGTAACTCCGTGGCATGATTTTGGTATGAGAGGAGACACTTTTCTCATGGTTGGTAATAACAAGTTGGTACTGGTTCGACATGTGATAAATGAGGGCTGGTTATGGCTTTTGGTATAAGGTTTCTATGCATGATGTATGTGTTTATTTGTTGGTTGTTTATATACGCTGGTAAGTGGTCAGTACGTAATCCCTTGGAGTCTCTAGGTTAGGCTTTAGGGTCGTGCTTTAGTGGTCGCGACATAATTTCATGGCCCCTATTAGTGGGTGTCTGTGGTGGTGCCCCATCTGTATGGTCTGGTAAGGATTCAAGGTAGGTTTGCATCCTGAAACTCTAAGGAGTTAGTTAGTCTCACTTAGAGCAGAGTGACTCTTGTTGTGAGAGTAGCAGAAGGCCTGAAACTCATTAAGGACTAACCTTGTGTGTGAGGGAATCGATTCATTGTAACACTTGTAACACAAAGCTCGGGGGTGAGCAGGTCGGCGGTGAGCAGAGGTATCCACCACAAGTGCAAGCATCCGCTGAATCCGATCAGATTGTATGTATCCAAATGAGTCGAGTCGAGTCTTAGTGTATTGGTTTGAGAGTCATAGCATGCTTGAGTGTTTTGTGTATGGTTAACTGTGAAAGTGTATCAGATTGCATGATGAAATTATTTTGTACTCTAGCTTACCCTACTTTTATTGTCGTGTGTTCTACTGTGTGGTACTCTCTTTTGCGATGATCATCAACTTATTGATGTGAGCAGATGCGAGGAACACCCGTGGTCAATAGGGGAGAGAAGATTTCACTACATAGTCCACTTGGGTTGGACTGGATGTTTATTGTTGGGCTTTTCTTTAGGGCTATGGCCCATGTATCAGTTTGACTTTTAATTTCTTTATGTCCCTCTTGAACTTTATAACTTGTTTCCTGTGGCACCGTGGTGTGCTTTGAGTTGTAAGGAGTTAAGTTTAAAACTCCAGGATTGCGCTATTATGTTACCTTGTGCGACGTTTCCGTTAATTATGTTCGTTGACTAAATGGGACGTTACATTTATGTTATTAGAGCCGTTGTTCCTTAGGTCTGTGGACTTGGACGTCCGCTTAGCTTTCTTTGTGTCTTTCTAAGTGTTCTTAGTTTAATTCTTATCTTATCAAGCCTAACCAAGTGATTTCCTGTGTGCCAGTGAACTATGGCACCTTCTCGTAGGACTCCGCAATCCTCCCAGGGCGATGTGCCAGATATCGCCAGAGTAATTGAGGAAATGGTAGCTACCATGACTAGGGATTTCAAAAATATCCATACCCGTGGGTATTCGCGGATAAAACCCGCAATGGATAAGAAATGGATATTAAAAATGGATACCCGCTACCCGTGGGTACGGGTATTTTTGATACCCGCATGTTAACGGGGCGGGTACGGGTATCATAGTATCCGTATCCATGGATACCCGTACCCGCTAAAGTTTAATTCACAAAAATACCCTTATATATATATATATATATATTAGTAAAAAACATTTTGTCCTAATTTTTTATAAGTTGCACATCTTGTCTTCTGTCTTCATTCTTCCAACTTCAAGTATTGGTACGTTGTCTTCTTTCAAGTACATCCCTTAACATTTTCTCTTCTCCTTCTTTGAAATTGGGCATATACATCAAACCATATATAGATAGTGACGTTTATGGTATGCTTGTTGTCAAATGATGGAATCAAAATAAGAATATTTGGCACGTGACAGTTGAGGTTTATTATTTGATTATTTTTCAGGAATCAATCGGAGAAAGTGG
>Ga0214544_1011121_pt1 | contig 12688 bp, 7 predicted proteins | sample CNSS3metaG_FD_160074 | JGI IMG/M metagenome (GOLD analysis project Ga0214544, IMG submission 160074) | Root nodule microbial communities from cowpea collected in UCLA plant growth center, Los Angeles, California, USA - CNSS3 | ecosystem: Host-associated > Plants > Roots > Nodule | place: USA...
TTGAATGGCAGCGAAGAGCAAAATCCTGGTTATTGGAGGAACAGGATACATAGGAAAATTCATAATTAAGGCTAGCACAGAAGCAGGACATCCCACGTTTGTGTTGGTGAGAGAGAAGACTGTTTCAGATCCTCAAAAGTCTATACTTATTGAGACCTTCAAGACCTCTGGAGCCACTCTGCTTTATGTATGTTCTTTTCTTTTCATTTAAGTAGAAAATTAGGTTAGTGTTTCAAATTTTGATAAAAATCCCTGTGGGTGATTGTGCAGGGTGATCTAAATGATCACGAAAGCCTTGTGAAGGCATTGAAGGAAGTTGATGTTGTAATATCTACAGTAGGTGGACAACAGATAGATGATCAAGTGAAGCTGATTGCAGCAATTAAAGAAGCCGGAAACATCAAGGTACATCCATAATGTCTTGTTTTACAAAACCTTGAATCAGACATATTATTATTAATCTCTGTTTCTTCTGTCATCAGAGGTTCCTCCCATCGGAATTCGGGATTGATGTGGACCGTCACAATACAGTTGAGCCAGTGATTAGCTTTTTTGATAAAAAGGTAAAAATCAGAAGAACAATTGAAGCTGAAGAAATCCCTTACACCTATGTCAGCTCAAATGCCTTTGCTGGTTACTTCTTGCCTACACTGGGACAACAAGATGTCACAGCCCCTCCTCGGGACAAGGTTACCATTCTGGGAGATGGAAACGTCGCAGGTCATAACAATGAGCCAAATTATCTGTTACTGTTTTTGTACAAGTGAAACACAACAATAGAATTGTCTGAATTGTGCATTTGTAATGTTTGTTTCAGGTGTTTATGTGTCGGAGGAAGACGTTGGGACTTACACCATTAAAGCAGTGGAGGATCCAAGAACATTGAACAAAATTCTATACCTCAGACCCCCCGCAAATGTTTTGACCTACAACCAGCTGTTGTCGTTGTGGGAGAACAAGATTAAGAGTACGCTTGAGAAAGTCTACATCCCAGAAGGTCAAGTTCTTAAGTACATCCAGGGTCAGTTTGCTATAACCCAATCAATTTTATGTGAAGATAGTTAAATATACCAAGTTTTTGTGTTATGATTTTGTTTATCTCTCTGCAGAGTCTCCTTTCCCTACTAATTTCAACTTAGCATTGCGCTATTCACTGCTGATAAAGGGAGATTGTACAAACTTTGAGATTGAGCCTTCTTTCGGGGTGGAAGGTTCTCAACTTTATCCTGAGGTCAACTACACTACGGTAGACGATTATTTGAACGCGTTTGTCTGAAATCCAGGAAATAAAATCATAAAATTCTGTGAATTGTTCAAGTGTTACTTATGTCTTTCAAGTAATTAGTTACTTATGTTTGTGTTGTTGTCACAAGAGTCCCTCTGTTCTGACTCTGTTGTTGTTCGTTTAGCTTGGTGCTGTTTTAAACTTCTCATCAAGTTCTATCTGCATGGGCCTTTGTCATTATTTATATTATAATTATGTATTTTCACCTGGATGGGCCTGGTCCCATTTGATTAATTATCTTAATTAATTTTGAGTAATCTGTTAATTAGGATAACAACAGGCGGAATCAAAGGCGGATGAATTTGTATTTTTATTTTTAATTTTATAATTTTAATTAAATTTGAAAATAATCTTCATTAAATACATTATATATTTGGAAAGATTTCATTATCACATTTTCTTGTAATAAAATAATAAAATATTATGTGATAATATTTATGAAAAGTGATAATACAAGATAATTATCGCATCAAAAAGTTAATCGCTATGCCTAACTGTAAGAATTGAATTGAAAGAGTTTAAAATTAATAGACTAGAAAAATTATTAGAACTCAATTAAAAATTATTAAATTTATCGTAGATTCAAAACATAAATAAACCTTAATGTTATATTTATCTAATATCTAATTCTAAAAAAAACACTTTACACGAAATATATTGATGGAAATCTATTTCTGAAAATAGTTTATGAAAAATATTTTAAGAGGATCGTATATAAATAAAGAGATATTTTAATAAATTTGAGATATATAAATAACAATTGTCCGACTGATACTTTAATATTAAAAAATAGTGAAAGAAACGGATGTATTATAGTTACAGTTTAGAAAAAGTTAATGATGATAGTTTAAATTAAATGAAGAGCATTATCAAGACAATCTCCATTATAGTTTAATAAATATTCGACTAATTTGGATATTTTAATTGGTTACTAAACGTTATATAAAATATTATAACACGTAAAACTTAAAAAATAAAACTATGATTTAGGATACTCGTTATCAAGACACTTAAAGAAAATATCTAAAATATCATTAACAGACTACTCAAATTAATGAAAGTAAATCAGATAGACCAAGGTCTATCAACCCATAATTATAATATAAGTAATAACACATTTCACAAAATAAATAAATTATATTTATTATTATAACATTTATTAATAGTTTGCTGACTTGAATGTTGAGATGTTTTCTATGTACACAACCCTTAGAGAAGAGAGGACAGAGACTTGTGAAAAATATTTACATACTATAATTAGTTTTACAAACAACAATATTGAAGTCATAATAAGGCAATGACATTATCATCTAAGATTGTTTTATTTAACTGCTAAAAGAATAAAGTAAGATTACTAAATACATATGTATTTGCACCGTGACATGAGTTAATACAGATCTTCCTTTCATACTTTATCCTTTTAAGTTTTTTATGACAGTAAAATCAGTCAAAATTTCCATCATCTGTCCTTATAATTTTTTTTTAACTTGTTTCTTTTGTCCAAAGTGAATGTGCATAATTCAACGACGTTATAACATAAATAAACTAAGTCATATGTATTATGTTAACATACATCAGTCAATTGTTGTCTTTTTTAACAATTTATAGCTTTTTCTTCTATCTAAAGTAATTTAATTACAATTTTAGCCAATGAAATTATTTTTTAAAACTATACTTCATATGCTCCATATAATAATATTTTTTTGATTAGACATTAACCACAATATTATTTATTCATATTTCAACTTAAAATCAACTGATATATCATATGTTCAGTTTAGGTTAACTCACCTGTAGTGGGTGGAAGAGTAATACATCTTCCTACATGTCTTTTAATAGAAATTTCTACTGTTTTATAAATGAAAAGATAAATAATTTAACGTTTTAGAATTATAAAATGCATTCAGTTGTAAATAAAATTAGTAGAAATAGTAGTAGAGGATACAATAAGAGGATCTAGAATTATTGCAAGCAATATCACATTGAAAAATAAATCGTAATAGATAGAACTTGATGAGAAGTTTAAAACAGCACCAAGCTAAGCGATCAACAACAGAGTCAGAACAGAGGGACTCTTGTGACAACAACACAAACACAAGTAACTAATTACTTGAATGACAAAAGTACAAACTCTTGAACAATTCACAGAATGTTATGATTTTATTCCCTGGATTTCAGACAAAAGCGTTCAAATAATCGTCCACCGTAGTGTATTTGACCTCGGGATAAAGTTGAGAACCTTCCACCCCGAAAGAAGGGTCGATCTCAAAGTTTGTACAATCTCCCTTTACCAGCAGTGAATGGCCCAATGCTAAGTTGAAATTAGTAGGGAAAGGAGACTCTGCAGAGCAATAAACAAAATCATAACACAAAAACTTGGTATATTTAACTATCTTCACAAAAATTGATTGAGTTGTAATAAACTGACCCTGGATGTTCTTAAGAAGTTGGTCTTCTGGGATGTAGACTTTCTCGAGGGTACTCTTAATCTTGTTCTCCCACAACGACACCAGCTGGTTGAAGGTCAAAACATTTTCAGGGGGTCTGAGGTATAGACTTTTGTTCAAGGTTCTCTGGTCGTCCACTGCTTTAATGGTGTAAGTCCCAACGTCTTCCTCCGACACATAAACACCTGAAACAAACATTACAAATACAAAATTCAGACAATTCTACTGCCTATCCGTTGTGTTTTACTTGTACAAAAGCAGTAACAGATAATTTGGCTCATTGTTATGACCTGCGACGTTTCCATCTCCTAGAACGGTAACCTTGTCCCGAGGAGGGGCTGTGACATCTTGTTGTCCCAGTGTAGGCAAGAACCAACCAGCAAAGGCATTTGAGCTGACATAGGTGTAGGGGATTTCTTCAGCTTCAATTGTTCTTCTGATTTTCACTTTTTTATCAAAAAAGCTAATCAGTGGCTCAACTGCATTGTGACGGTCCACATCAATCCCGAATTCCGATGGGAGGAACCTCTGATGACAGAAGAAACAGAGATTAATAATAATATGTCTGATTCAAGGTATTGAAACCCTACTGCTGAGGGTTTCCGTTTTCCTAGTCTGTTAAAGTTAGTTTTTCCTTTTTTGTTATATGAAGTATCGGGATCTATATAAGATAGAATCCCTCTGTATTCAGATGTAGAAAAACAGATTCACTGTTATCAAAAGAGTGTTTCTTCCTTACCTTTCGTCCAGGCTTTCTTCCCTTCTTCCACGCTCATCCATCTTCATCTTTTCCATCATTTTTGCCCCCAAATCCTACTGCTAGGGTTGCTCGGTTCGGAGATAGAAGGAAGAGCTTTTCTCTCACGCTCTCTCTCTCTCATGTTTCTCGCACTCTCTCTCATGTCACCAGGGGCTCAATACAAGGTTTTGTAAAACAAGACATTATGGATGTACCTTGATGTTTCCGGCTTCCTTAATTGCTGCAATCAGCTTCACTTGATCATCTGTCTGTTGTCCACCTACTGCAGATATTACAACATCAACTTCCTTCAATGCCTTCACAAGGCTTTCGTGATCATTTAGATCACCCTGCACAATCACCCACAGGGATTTTTATCAAAATTTGAAACACTAACCTAATTTTCTACTTAAATGAAGAGAAAAGAACATACATAAAGCAGAGTGGCTCCAGAGGTCTTGAAGGTCTCAATAAGTTTAGACTTTTGAGGATCTGAAACAGTCTTCTCTCTCACCAACACAAACGTGGGATGTCCTGCTTCTGTGCTAGCCTTAACTATGAATTTTCCTGTGTATCCTGTTCCTCCAATAACCAGGATTTTGCTCTTCGCCGCCATTCAAAACTAATAACTCAACTTTAAAGTTCTGATAGATATAAGAAGCACTGAGTTTGAGGATGTGATGAGTTTAGGGATGAATTTGCCTCCTATTTTTAGGACAGTTTCGGTCTCAATATAAGACTAGGTTTCTTATCTAAGTGAAGTGTGAATAATAATTAAAGATACGAACCTCATGTTTCTTTTATTTTCTTTTATTTTTTATTATCGTGATTGTGATGATACATCTTGAATGATCTCGCGTTTATTGAGATAAATTAAAATATTGAACCACTTATAATTTTATTGGGCAAATGGTCGACTAAGTGGTAACGTGTTTAGAATCAAAATTAACAATCTAGTTTTGGTTGTGGACTCCAAATTAAATATCTCAATTCATTCAACGAATAATACATACATAATGTTTCTTTTATGTGTAAAAAAGTTATACAAGAGTTGGAGTGGGAAGTAGTGACGGTCCTTTTGGGAGTCTTCTGGTGAGTCACCACTCCCCCAAAATATTTTAATTTTATTTTTTATATATTTTTTAAAATTATTTTTATATATTATTAAACTATTTATATTAAATTTAGAAAAAAATTGTAATTTTATTTATATATTTATTTATAAAGTAATTTGATAGATGTTGGTTAATAGAAGGAATCATGGTTTTGTTTAAGATTATTTTTCAAACTTCAAGAAATCATTAAGAAAATATGAGACTAAAAAAAATAATGGATAAATTTCGAATGAAGATTAAAAAATAGAGATATCGAAGAACGCATCATCACATAAACTTATAATGAAGATTTCAAATTTTTGAAAATTCATATTTAAAATTTAACTTAAATGTCTTATTCTCTATCGTATTTATTTTCATTACAGTATCTAGACATATTATTATAAATTACACGGTAAGTCTCCTCATATTTTCTTTTTTACTGGAATATGTTAGTCAAGCAAACTTTAATATTTAAAGAATTTTAAAAATAAAGTCTTAAAATATAAATTATGTTTACAATTATATTAGAATTTATCTATTTCATAAGTTTTTTAAAAAAAAATCTAAAACATTAGAAAGAAGTTAAATTAAATTTAACAGCTAGATAAAAATAATTTAAATTAAATTAATCAATTATATAAGAAAATAAAATATAAGATATTTGTTCATAAACTTTCTCTATAAACAATAAAATATAAACAAATTAAAACATGCAATTTAGAAAAGAATGAAAATAAAATAATGAGATAAAAAAAATTGAATTTTAAAATTCAACAATAACATAAAATATAAAAATAATAATAAATAAAACAAAAATAATTCACGTGAGATTGTTCTTTGAAATCTATGGTGCAAGTATTTGTAGGGATAGTGACAACGGTGCATTGTTTTTTCTTTCAAAGCCAAAGCATTCATATTGGTCATGACAACAGTGTATTATTATTTTTCTTTCAAAGTCCCAAAATGAGAAAGTTGGTTTTCTTCCTTTTAAAAGACCTAACTCATTTCTTCACTTCTTCATAGATTAAGTTTCTTCCTTTAAGATACCTAATTTATTCAGAGGAAGAAAACAAAATTTCTAACCTAGCTAGAAAGGAGAAGAAGAAGAAGAGCAGACACAATAGTTTGTCGCGCGTGTTCTTCTTGATAACTTATCTTATTAAATAGTTCTTGCATAATATGTTTCACTTTTCTTTTTCTCTTGTTTCTTCCTTTTTTTTCTCCTCCTTTTCCTTGGAGAAAATCTGAGAAATCACAGTAACAAGTGGAAGAAAGTTTGACAGAAAAATAGTTTTGGTCTAATGCATGGCAATTATAAATTTCTAAAGACGTTATTTTTATTTATTTTATGGTTTAAGCATTCACTTTTGTATTTGTAAGTGCTATAATTGAAATATTTGGAGAGTTTAATGATGCAATCACATCATATTCTAAATGTTTTTTCTTTGTATTAGCTTTAAGAAAGCATTAAATACTATAAATTGGATTTGCCTAAAAAGTATATATATATATATATATATACATGTTTTGTCTAAAGAGGATTTTCCTGTGGAAAAATAGGTATGGGGAGAATGTCGAAGAGGTGGCACAATTGGCTGATTGAACATGTTCGAAGTGTCGAGACTTTTGCAAATATAGTTCCTTCTAGTAGGTTTCTTTTCATTTTTATCAATTTGTTTTTTGAGTTTGTATTGTAGTCATGAATTTGTTATGTTTATAGGAAGCAACAAGGTGAACCGTATCAATCTCACATATCGTATTGTCAAGGAATTTTGGATCAAAATAAGAACTCCAAAGATGTTAAGGTCAGTCCTCCAATTTGAATGGAGGAACTGGAAAATCTTGTCATCAGGTAGTTTACTAATTTCTTTTTTGTTTTTACTTGTGTGATGTCTAATTTTACATTTTGGAGTGTGTTCAGTTTGTTTCTTGATGTTGTGATGTATTTGGATGATAACACTTTTGTTTTATTGGTTTTCCATGGTTGGAAACTAAATAAATTCTTACTTTTTGTTTTCTTAATATAATCTAAAGTGGTTGGAAGGAGTAAAATTCAAGACAAGCAAAAGCAGTAAAAGAAGCAAAACTTATGATTGTTGCAGCTAAGGAAAAGGTAATATAAAGCAAGGTGTTATGTTGCTCTTTGTATATGGATTATCCTTGTTGTTATAGTGTGTTCATAACAAATTATTGTGCATGATATATACAGGTAAAGTGTCTTGTGCAGAGGTTGCGGAATGAGAAGGATATAAAAATACAAGATGAAGTTGTTACATCTCCTGAAGAAAGTTGGTTCGTTTATAGTCCTCTAAAGAAGGATGAAGTTGATAAATATATTTCTTCAAGGTGAGTTATTTTCTTAAAGTTAAGTGGATTGTTATTGTGGTTTCAGATATTTTACATGATATTTGAAAGTTTGCATTCTTTATATTATGTCAATGAACATGATGGTGAATTTGTAATGTCGGATGTTACATTTTGGTACATTATATTTGTAGACTAAGCCACAACTATTGAATTGCATGCTTCCTTTCTACCTTGGTTGCAGATGTAAGAGCTCTCAAACAAGTTTGTAAGAGTTTATGTTTTATGTTAATGGTTCTTAATAGCATGACGCTTGCCACTGCATCATGGTATTGTATCTATGAGACTCTTGTAAATTTTTCTAATAATAATATGTTGCCAACATTATTTTTAACATGATATACATTTCTTGTTTTTGTAGATTTTGGTGGATATCTCTATATGGTGGTCGTTCCTCATTTGTTTTTGGATACAGGGGACCTTAATTATTGCGATCATTGTATATACATTTTTTGTATTTTCTTTTAGTGGAATACGAAATGAAATTATTTTTTTAATTTAATTATTATTATGGTTGTATTTTTAACTAGGTAGATGTACAATGATATATTATTCATTGAAAAGTGATGTATGTATTATTTTCTTGTTGAAAATTAGGTATAGGTAGAATGTCGAAGAGGTGGCACAGTTGACTGATTGAATATGTTCGAATTGTCGAGACTTTTGCAATCGTAGTTTTTTATGGTGGGTTTCTTTCGTTTTTAACTATTTGTTTTTTGAGTTTGTATTTTATTCATGAATTAATTATGGAGTTATTTTTATAGGAAGCGATGAGACGAATAGTATAATCTCTTATATCATATATCGTATTGTCAAGAAATTTGAAAATGGATTAAGAACTCCTAGAATGTTGTGGCCAGTCCTTTGTTTCGAATTGCAGGAACATGAAAATCTTGTCATTAAATAGATTAAATTTTTTATTTTTATTTTTGTGGTGTCTAATTTTTCATTTTGGAGTGTGATGATTTTAAACTCTTTCTTAATATATAATTTATTTATATATTGTGAAGCGTAATTTTTATTATGAATTTGATTCGATCTTCTCATGTTTTGTATTGTTTTTAAAATAAATTTTTATATAATAATAAATGATTAATAAATTTTTAGGTATCAGCGTTGAGATATCAAAAGTTATAACGTAACTAAAATGTCAACAAATCCTAACGATGTCACGACCTTATTTAAAAATACTAATGTGCACTATTTACTTACACAAATAAATATACACATATTTTTCATAATATTAAATCAAGCTAATTCTTTGATCTTGGTCATCTAAGATTTTAACAATAGTCGATCAATCCTTTAATTAGTCTCATTTTATTCCTGCATTTTTATTTGATGACAACTCTATTCTCAACGGCTGTAGTTTTTATTTGATTTACATTACTTCAAAAAAGAAAAGTATTTTTGAATAATATTTGAAATCCAAAATTAATAACGCAATTTCCTAAACTTCCAAACATAAACATAAAACTAAACTGAAGAAAAAACCTTATATTATTCTAGTTTTATTTTATTCTCTTAAGGCTTTATGTTTGTATTTTTTTTTTTTCACTAAAGCAAGGCCTGAACATAAATAATAATAATAATAATAAATAAAAAAAGAGAGTAGAGGTTAGAAGTTTGTGCAAGCTATCATAACCTCCCACTAAGTCAAATTTAGCGGTTTTAATAGAAACAGAGTATAAGCTATTGTCAGACTTATATAATTACTTATTTAATTGTTTAAGACTATTATTATATATTTGTAGAATCTGATTAAAATTTTATATGAAATAAAATACGATTGTTATCCTATTCCTTCCCACAAACCTTACGACACAGAAATATTAAGAATATTCCTTTTATATATATATATATATATATATATATATATATATATATATATATATATATATATATATATATATATATATAATATGGTACCTGGGAATGGACCTTAATCAAAATATTTGAAAAAATCAAAATAATATATTCAAATTTATATATTTAATTATTATTATTAATATAATATATATATATATATATAATTTGATATTGAAATATCTAATTTTGTTAAAAATATGACAGTTTTGAAATTGTATTTGATATATAATATATTTTAAATAATTTTTTTAAATTTTACCTTTTCAACTCTCATATTTAAGAGTGTTTTTTTCAATCTTAAAAGGTGGTTTTTCTAATACTCTAATTCAACTGATGGATTCTTAATATCATAATATGGAAAGAAGTAAATCTCTTTTATTTTCATAATCAGGCATATATTTCTTTCTATCACTTTAAAACAAATGAATCTATTAATTTATTTTTCATCAATATATCTATTTAAAAAAAATTAAGACTAAAAATAATTTATCAAAATTTAATCGAAAATTAAAAAACATAATTACTAAAAGAAATGTAGATGATAATCAAGTCAAAATTAAAAAAATGATTATGAAAAAACATCTAGTATACACATTTTTCTTCTATATTCATAAAAAATAAATATACAATAAATTTATCAGATGAGTTAATACAATAAAGTAAGATTACTAAATACATATGTATTTGCACCGTGACATGAGTTAATACAGATCTTCCTTTCATACTTTATCCTTTTAAGTTTTTTATGACAGTAAAATCAGTCAAAATTTCTATCATCTGTCCTTATAAATTTTTTTTAACTTGTTTCTTCTGTCCACAGTGAATGTGCATAATTCAACGACGTTATAACATAAATAAACTAAGTCATATGTATTATGTTAACATATATTAGTCCGTTGTTGTCTTTTTAACAATTTATAGCTTTTTCTTCCATCTAAAGTAATTTAATTATAATTTTTAGCCAATGAAATTATTTTTTAAAACTATACTTCATATGCTCCATATAATAATATTTTTTTATTAGACATTAACCACAGTATTATTTATTCATATTTCAACTTAAAATCAACTGATATATCATATGTTCAGTTTGGGTTAACTTACCTGTAGTGGGTGGAAGAGTAATACATCTTCCTACATGTCTTTTAATAGAAATTTCCACTGTTTTATAAATGAAAAGATAAATAATTTAACGTTTTAGAATTATAAAATGCATTAAATTGTAAATAAAATTAGTAGAAATAGTAGTAGAGGATACAAAAAGATCACATTGAAAAACAAATCGTAATAGATAAAACTTGATGAGAAGTTCAAAACAGCACCAAGCTAAGCGAACAACAACAGAGTCAGAACAGAGGAACTCTTGTGACAACAACACAAACATAAGTAATTAATTACTTGAAAGACAAAGTACAAACTCTTGAACAATTCACTGAATGTTATGATTTTATTTCCTGGATTTCAGACAAAAGCGTTCAAATAATCGTCCACCGTAGTGTATTTGACCTCGGGATAAAGTTGAGAACCTTCCACCCCGAAAGAAGGGTCGATCTCAAAGTTTGTACAATCTCCCTTTACCAGCAGTGAATGGCCCAATGCTAAGTTGAAATTAGTAGGGAAAGGAGACTCTGCAGAGCAATAAACAAAATCATAACACAAAAACTTGGTATATTTAACTATCTTCACAAAAATTGATTGAGTTGTAATAAACTGACCCTGGATGTTCTTAAGAAGTTGGTCTTCTGGGATGTAGACTTTCTCGAGGGTACTCTTAATCTTGTTCTCCCACAACGACACCAGCTGGTTGAAGGTCAAAACATTTTCAGGGGGTCTGAGGTATAGACTTTTGTTCAAGGTTCTCTGGTCGTCCACTGCTTTAATGGTGTAAGTCCCAACGTCTTCCTCCGACACATAAACACCTGAAACAAACATTACAAATACAAAATTCAGACAATTCTACTGCCTATCCGTTGTGTTTTACTTGTACAAAAGCAGTAACAGATAATTTGGCTCATTGTTATGACCTGCGACGTTTCCATCTCCTAGAACGGTAACCTTGTCCCGAGGAGGGGCTGTGACATCTTGTTGTCCCAGTGTAGGCAAGAACCAACCAGCAAAGGCATTTGAGCTGACATAGGTGTAGGGGATTTCTTCAGCTTCAATTGTTCTTCTGATTTTCACTTTTTTATCAAAAAAGCTAATCAGTGGCTCAACTGCATTGTGACGGTCCACATCAATCCCGAATTCCGATGGGAGGAACCTCTGATGACAGAAGAAACAGAGATTAATAATAATATGTCTGATTCAAGGTATTGAAACCCTACTGCTGAGGGTTTCCGTTTTCCTAGTCTGTTAAAGTTAGTTTTTCCTTTTTTGTTATATGAAGTATCGGGATCTATATAAGATAGAATCCCTCTGTATTCAGATGTAGAAAAACAGATTCACTGTTATCAAAAGAGTGTTTCTTCCTTACCTTTCGTCCAGGCTTTCTTCCCTTCTTCCACGCTCATCCATCTTCATCTTTTCCATCATTTTTGCCCCCAAATCCTACTGCTAGGGTTGCTCGGTTCGGAGATAGAAGGAAGAGCTTTTCTCTCACGCTCTCTCTCTCTCATGTTTCTCGCACTCTCTCTCATGTCACCAGGGGCTCAATACAAGGTTTTGTAAAACAAGACATTATGGATGTACCTTGATGTTTCCGGCTTCCTTAATTGCTGCAATCAGCTTCACTTGATCATCTGTCTGTTGTCCACCTACTGCAGATATTACAACATCAACTTCCTTCAATGCCTTCACAAGGCTTTCGTGATCATTTAGATCACCCTGCACAATCACCCACAGGGATTTTTATCAAAATTTGAAACACTAACCTAATTTTCTACTTAAA
>Ga0214544_1011125_pt1 | contig 12684 bp, 3 predicted proteins | sample CNSS3metaG_FD_160074 | JGI IMG/M metagenome (GOLD analysis project Ga0214544, IMG submission 160074) | Root nodule microbial communities from cowpea collected in UCLA plant growth center, Los Angeles, California, USA - CNSS3 | ecosystem: Host-associated > Plants > Roots > Nodule | place: USA...
TTTTCTCACATTATTTTTTCTATTTAAAACAAGCACTCATAACGATAGAATCCAAAAAATATGACAATAATATATATATATATATATATATATATATATATAAATAAGTAGCATAAAGTTTATCATCAACAACAATATATTAAAAAAAGAGCAAAAGTTATCTTTTCGGATCACGTTCTAAAGTATTTCAAAATTCATTATATATAACTTTAGGAACCTTAGAGGATTGTTTTTCATTTTCTTCAATTTTTGGATTCTCATAAAGTTTCTCAAATTTATGTGACATAGATGTATTTTTTCATCTTCATCACAAGCCGTCCACTTGAAAAAAAAAATCAATTATTTTACTCTTTGCCATAATTTTTCTAATATAAATTTGTCACCTCTTATCTATTTAGAAAAATATTAAATTATGAATATCCTAAACTAAATCTTAAAACCGAGACTCAATATTCTAAAAAAAATAATAACTTCTAGATTGTTACATTTTGTTACCTTAGAGATTCTTAATCTTGTTCTTCACTTTCACTTACACGACTAAAATAGCTCTATCTACATAAAGAAGAGTTTGATGAACAATTAAAGCATGATTTTATGTTATGATCTCTAACCAATAGAGATATGCCTAAAGCGTAAAAATGGCACATATTGCTTTGAAAAAAAAAGAGAGTAAAAGATGAATTTATTCAAAAGAAAAAATTGTTCAATCCAAAATGTTTCTTAACTCCTCAATTTTGTCCTGGTTCAATTTGATTTTAAAAATAATAAGAAATTGATGATGAAAATTGGAATGGAAATAAAAGAAGAGAAAGAGATAAAGACACGAAAAAAAGAAAAACCAAATAAAGAAAAAAACATATTTTTAAATTTAAAAAAAATTAACTAAATTAATATAAATAAAATAATAATATATAAAATATTTTTAAAAATATATAAAAAATTAGAAAATAAGTGTTGAGGGAGCCATGACTCCTAATGTCAATACTATGTTTCGCCAAAAATATATATATATATATATATATATATATATATATAGTATTAGTTATGCATATTTCACGTCATTTTTATCTAAAATTATGAACATTTTATTTTAATAATAGTATTTAATTTTGTTTTTCTTATCTAATGTGAACTTTGATTCGTACTAATTTTTTCTTACAAATTTGTTACTCTATTCGGTATAAATTAAGATTCATAGATAATATTAAGTTGAACTCAATTTAAGAACAAACAGATCGAATAGGATCGCAGAATTTTATACTAGTATTTGATTAAAAATTATTATTAACGTGATTTTTAAGATTATTCAAAAACTAATAAATTTATACAATAATTTATAATCAAATAAAAATTATATATATATATATATATATATATAATATGTCAGTTTTTTATGAAGAGAAAATCATTGTTGTTATATTTTGTATTAAATAATTTAAATATTTTTTAAATTAAATTATTAATTCTAGAAAAAACATGTTGGGTGGTTATTAAGATGACACGACGCTATGCATGATTCTAAGTGTCAGCGGTTGCAAGTTGCAGTATTCAAGTAATTGTAATGAATGTTAGTATTAGTATTAAAATATTAAAAAGGATTAGAGTAATTTGGTAAATCTACTTTGAGTTGCATATATCGTGGCTTGTGTTGGGGGTATGCAAATAAACACCTCTCTCGTGTTCTGTAGAACAGAAAATAATATTTTACAGATTAAATTACAACTTAATGATTTTATTATTATTCCTCTCTGGTAAATAATAAAATACACAAATTACTTGAAAACGAAAACAGACAGAAATATAGACGATATTGAAACTAAAATTGTTCTTATCGGAATTTTGCTTCGAGGTGGAAAGAGGTTTCTGTATTTGAGTATTTGAACTTTGAGTCACCTAAAAAGAAAAAAATCTATATGTATGACTCTACATTCAAGTATTGAGTTGTTCATAAATCTATATGTAGGACTCTACATTCAAGTATTGAGTTGTTCATAAAAGAAGTATATTACTCCAACGATTAAGTCTTATTTAAATATATAATAAGCATTAAGTTAAATTACTCTATGGGATATGAAATATTTATATAATATGCAGTAAATAATAACAAAATAATAAAATCAAAATATAATAACATGTATCATAACATAACTATGTTTATATCTTCTCGTATATTTAAATATTACCTTTTCTGTAAAATTTTAAAATGATAATAGTTTGAAAATAATAAAAATCAATTATTTTAATATTAAAAATTTTTAATATAAATAAAATTATTATAAACGAACGAGATAAACTCACTTATGTTTGAATACGTTCAGAAAAAAAAATACAAAAATGTTTATCGTGTGGGGTAGTGAAGTTCAATCTCTACAAAACTTCGAACGCCAACCATATCTTCTACCAAAAGAAATAACTAAACCAAGGGATAAAGTGTGAGAGCAACACAATTCAAAACGTAAATGCGAGAGGGTAAGGAGGGGCAGAAAAATATTAGTTGATGCAAAATCCACTAAGAAAAATGCTTTCTCAACCAGTGGAGAAAGCTACGAAGTTATGTCCTTGCATTGTTTTTCCACAACACTTATTATGGACAAATAGAACAACGAAAACAAATAGAACAAGGGAATAAATTTATGAATCCTAGTTCTAAGAGTTTCTAAACTCATCCTTTGAGAGGAAAATAAAGAAAATAACTTTAGGTTACCATCTCAGTATCCCCTTGCCTACGAAAAATAATTCAAAGAAAAACCACACCAATTGAACAGATTTATCTCATGTGGTTATCAAATTTCAGTCAGATATTCTGATCTCAACTCCTAAAATGTCCTTCACCATCTCGTATGTCACAAAAGCGATTGCTATCGATGGGACCACCTGCAAAACACCGTACGAGTTAAAGAATGCTACAAACAAAACAAAGCCACTAAACAATAATTTTCGGGTGAGTTTACTTGACATTGCAAGACTGTGTGAAAGGGAAATGAGAAAAATTTAAACGCCAAGCATGAAAGGAACATCCAGTAATGTCACCAAACAAAGGGAATTGCCGAACAAAAAAAACTAAACAAGCGGAATTATCTACTCTCTGCGTGGTTCTTGAACACAATAAAAGAAATTCAACTGCAGCCCAAAATATTCAAACTAATGCACATTGTCAAAGATTTATGAACAATACCACAAATCTAGGTAGTGTGCATATGCCTGCAGTTATCTTTGTAAGTTAATCCGGAACTGACCAACTACTGTACAGTATCAATAGTTCAGTATTTGGTTAAAGCTCAACCATAGGCAATGGGAGTAGAAATGTAGGTGTTTGTTTATTATGTTTACAGCTCTTATCAGAGGTTAATGACAGCAGATTATGATTGAGGGAATCCTACACGAATAATCCATGTGATAAGGTTTCCTGCAAATTTGAAGCCTTTCTTTTGACAGAACCGTAATATCACTCTAGATTCTAAAGTGATGGTAGAAAATGCAAGCCTTCCTTTTCCGGCAAGAAAAAAGCCTACACTCTACAACAGAATCATTATAGAATAGATCACAAGCATCAGATGAAGAGACGGACCTTTACAGAGTTGGGCACAAGACCCTTGTATAATGCACCGAATCCTTCATGCTGAACAGTTTTCCTGAATGCATCAACCATTCCAGTGTATTCAAGTGGCACTTTGCCTCTTCCATCACCAGTTAGAACAGAAGCAGCATGGTTCCAACCAACCATCTGCATTCTTCTACGAATAACGTCAAGAGGGTAAGCAACAGTTTGTCCAACAGTTCCAGCAGCAGCACCACAAGCCAGGCGTGTTGTCACACTCAACTCAGAATTATCAGCAAGACCAAATGCGTTAGATTTAACTAACCAATCTTTTAGAGACTCATACACAGCAAAGTTGAGACCTACATAAGGAATCTGGAGAAAAAGAATATTAATTCTATCAGAAGCACCCAAGAAGAAGGCTTTATTATTTTCATAAAAACATAATCATCTTTATAAAGAGAAAAGATAATTTGAAAATATTACTCACAACTCCAATAACTGAAGGAAGCCAGCCCTTATATAAAGCACGTGGACCTTCTTCCCTAAGCACAGTAGACAAAGCATGAAACATTCCTCTGTACTGATATGGGGATGCCTCAGTCTGCAAATACAAGGCAAACTTACTGAGTTTATACAAGTAATGAAGACTACAAAAAGCATCTATATACATAACATAATTTTTTTTTCTCCATTTAATTTTACAACTATTAGAAGATGCAGTATTCTGCACTTCCAGCCACCATTTTAGCTTCCAACAAGAAAAACAAACATTAGGTAAATGTAAAAATAAAAATGGAGAAAATACCTGCACAGTAATCCGGCCACGAACCATGTCCATTGGATAAGTTGCAGACATAGCAATTATTCCAGCACAAGCTCCAGCTCCAAGACGTAAGACAGGAGTCAGTTGAGCATCCTCTGCAGAAGGCAGAAGAGAAAATGATTAAATAACTAAACAGGTTTTAATACTAAAAGTTTTGTCAATTCAAACAAGATCAAGAACTTGTTTCAACCTGCATTGCAATAAGTGGTTGAGTTATTGAGGGGAGATATTTTTTTTAAATCAAAGTTATTAAAAGGGATTCATAATTCTAATTAAGTTTTGCCTCAATGGCCAGACATTTTCATCAAGATTATGATTTAAGCAGAGGAAGTCTGAACTCTAAAACTAATTACATGAGTTACTAATATAAGGGCGGAATCTCATAGTATATGGATATAGTACAGGAATAATAAACCAAAAAGGAAGAGATTTCCAGAAAGAAGAGCTTCATAATCCAAATCATCAATTTCAGTCAAATTTATACTTGTCCTTGATCTATTTTAAAAAATATTATCCCAAATAACACAAATTATGTCAAGAAAAAATTGTAAACATGAACATACCATTTCCAGTTTGCTGCTGATACATGTACAGTATACCTCTGTCATAATAGGAAGGAATAGTCAGAGAAAAACGGGACAAAGTCTATAAAATATGAAGTGGGATGCACTGAAATAATAAAAAGAAAATTTTAGCCACTGGAGTGACCCTATTTAAATAAGCCATGCAGGAAAAGGAACATGTTAAGAGAGAACTGCAGAAGCAAATTTTCCATAAGATGATTGTATTTGGTATAATAGTACCTTGGAATGAAAACCTAAAAAAATCAATAAAACAATCCACACAATATTTTGTATAGAAGAAAAACATACTTAGAAGCTTGCTCATAACTGAAGAACTTCACAGCAGAGTTAGGGACAATTCGAGCACAGTTAGTACCATTCCCTTTGAAAAGTCCACGGAGACCTTCAGTTCTCCATATATATTTTAGGCCTTGTATAGTTCCATTGTACTTAATGTTATGAGGGTTTTGGACCTGCATATGGCAAACCCAGAGACATGTCATATGTAGAAACTAGGATGTATGCAAACAAGCCAGGCAGGATACAGTATACTTTTGATCCCAGTATAAGCAAGCAAGAATAAATAGTTGAAAATAATGACAATTGTTGTACGGAGGAAATATTATGTTCGTGCATCTCATGTTATATTACATAATCACAGGGAATAGTCTCCACTGTGCCCTCCCCGGATAAACATGTTCATAAGCAACAAGGGAAGAAAATAAAAAAGTAAAACGAATCAAACTTCTCCCATTAGTTAAAATCAAATTATGTACTTCAACTTTTATAGAAGGCTCTCTTATTTAACAAGGCCAATAGCTTTGGTAAATAAGTTGATTTCAACCTATAAAAGAAGTTTGATTTATTTTGCTTGTTATTTTCTTCTTATGAATGCTAATGAAGAAGTTCAACAGAACAGAGTCCGAGTCTGTGTATGTGCTAATAAGCAGAACTTCTGTCCTGCATATTCTCTTGAATGATAAAGCATTCCCATTCTCTAAATTCTTTCCAAAACATTCTGTAATACCTTCCTCTAAATCTCTCTCCCCACATAAATTCAACAGGCATAATAGCTAAGTTCATGTAAGTCTAAACACCTAAATAAACTAACCTGTAGCAAAATTTTCAACCGTTCCAGAGGAGCAACTGCAGTACGTGACCTGCACAGACACAAAAAAATTGGTTCGGTTAAATCTTAAATCTTAAATATCATCAAAACAGTTCTCCAAACGATTGTCAAGAAATATTTGCCCAGAAAAATAGGCTATGGGGCATTTTTAATTGTAACTATATTTCAGCTCACAGAAATTAAAACGAAACTGGCATGAAACTCGAAGAATCAAGGGAACGAAGATTTTGCAGTGACTTCCACGATAAAAGGCACACATGCACAACAAACTAAACTTTATTACAAAACCCCAACACTGTGAGTGATTTTCACAAATCGCAAGTGATCCAATCCAAGCAAATATAACCAAAACCACGCCCATTAATAAACAGCGTCTTTTATATTCAACAGATCGTACACTCGATCCACTTCACCAAACACAAAAAGTCAGATTAATAAATCCACACGAAATTAACCCCCAAACGAGACATATTAAAGGCTCCTTCACAGTTGATCCAAGCCACAAAAGCCTTCAAATCAACCATTTATACATGCATGTGTTTCATAACATATTATTCATAAATAAAATGTTAATAAAAAAATAAAATAGGAAATGAGAAACGGAACTAACACTCCTCCGGCGACGCCTCCCGCGACGAGTGACTTGCAGATGCTGGCGAGCGCGTAGTTGGGAGCCTTGACTACGCCTTCTCGTGCGAGCTTGGCCTCCTCGGCGAGGTTGACGATGGTGGTGACGGCGGATTCCCCAGTCTTCACATTCTCCGAACCCATATATGAAAAAACTATTCTATAACCTAACCTAACCGGAACAAAATCGAGGTATCGGAATCGTCGAAGAGTGAGAGATCTCGGCAGGGAAACGGCAAATTGTTCCGGCGATTATTGCGGCGAAGCGATCACTACTCGCTCGCTCGAAGAGTGAGTGCTGTGGTGGCTGCGGGAGCTTCGAATAGAGGAGAGTGAGCTCACAAACCAATGCCAACAACTACTGCTACAACACAACAACAGGGGAAGAGTTGCGTCGTTACGACACCGTTCTATATATCAACACCTTTTGTTCTATTACATCACTCTTTATAACCTATTTTCCAAGGTGTATGAGTTTTATCAAATAAAAATTAAAATATGTTATTTTTAATAAATTGTTTTTTTTAGTATGAGTTTTAAATACATTTCAACAATTGTTGATAATATGTTATTATGAAAACATAAACAAATTTCTTAAACTTAATTTGTATATCATCTTCTTGCAATGAAATTGTGGATACTAGTGGTTCTTATATGAATTTATTCTTAATTTTTCAGGTGGAAAATTTTATTACCATAGTGTAATAATATTTCTTTTTACGAGAATAAAAGTTATGTATATTTATGTTAGAAAAACGAACTCATAAAAATTATTCATAACATCACTCTCAACTCATCCAAAACTATTAAAACTATATATATTTCTGAGCCATTTATGCTTTATATAATAATTATAAGTCATACTTATTTTTTATAACAATTTACCATAAATCAAAATAATAGAAAAAAGTATCCTCATATTTAAACGGTATCATAAACATCATTAATGGTAAGTATGTATAATATTAATATTTCATTTATGTAATATTTAAAAGCTACATTAAATATGCTTGAGTTTCACGTCCTTTGTAATCCTAAAATTAAGGGAAAAGAGAGTTAAAAATGGAAAAAAGAATAATACAAAAAAATTATAGTTCATATTCTTTTGATTATAAGTTAGTCTTTTTGACTTAATATAAATTTTCATAGAAAAACTTATCTTTATAATTGTTAAGATGCGGTCAATGAACACAGTATAAAAGCTACTAATAATAATAATAATACCTTGTTTGTTTTTTAAGCTTTTGCGTAAAGAGTTACAAAGATAATACTACTTCCCTTAAACTATAATATTTTAAGAAATTTATTTTATTTAATTATATTTTTAAAGTTCAATGCCTTATTGTTGATTTTTTTCTGTCGTTTCCACTTTTTTAAGCTAATTTTATATTAATATATTTATTGTAATAGAGAAATGAAAAAAGCAAAATAGAAAAACTTTAAATAAATTTTGTTATATTTTTTATTTGTCCATAGTTGTTAATAATTGAAAAGACTAAGGAATATTAAGTTTGTAATCTAATAAAGCAATAATAATAATAATAATAATAATAATAAAATAAAAGTTATGAAGTAAACTATAAATTTTCTATTACGAATTATGATTAATTAATTAATTAACTTATAAGTTAATGTTTGCTTAGATGATAATAGAAAATTATTTTAAAATTTAAGTAAATAAACATTTAATTCATAATGAATATTTAATATTTAATTTTTAATATTCTCTTGGATTAACTAAAAAGTAAGAGTGTAATTAAAAAAACAGCATTAATATTGTCTTAAATCTTTTATGTAATATGTCATTTTATATTCAATGTCATCAAACTTCTTATTTTGACAATAATTAAATTTCAATTAAGCAACACGTTTTAATTTAATACAAAATATCTTTTTCTAAAATTATTATAGATAATTTGTTTACTTAGATCAATATTTAATTAATAATCAATAGAATTTTTGTGTATTTATTTAAATGTATGAAATAATTTAAAAGTGATAATGATCTCTTATGTATCAATTAAATAACAGAATAAAGTTCTTTTTAGAGTCATTACATTTATGATATTAAACCATTCATGTATCAAGGAAACAAAATCTACATACATAATGTATACAGCATAATCAGAGTCTTTTGAGTTTGAAGTTTTTCATACTAAAAGCACTAAATATATATCTAAAATAAAATTAATACTACACAAAAATATACCTTTTATATATATATATATATATATATATATATATATATATATATATATATTAATGTCAATTTGTATATTGTTCTTAATGACAACCTCAAAGCATCCTCTTTCTTATGCACTCTCACATGCTCACATATAAAATATAATCATCAACATAAAATAAAATATTGAAAATCTCATGTGGTTATAGAAAAAATTACTTGAATACAACACCTAAGCAGTATATGAAAGCTTAAATAAGAAAAATAGAAAATCGTATCCAAAATCTGGAAGGAACTCATTTATTGGAATGAATTCAATACAAATAATATGAATCCATTTATATGTAAAACGTATAACAGAATATCAAAATATCGTGTGACTAAAGAAAAATTACTTTAACACAAACCTTAAACAATATATGAAAGCTAAGTAAAAGAAAATAGAGAAGCGTGTCCAAAATATGGAAGGAACTCATTTGTTAGAAGGAATTCAATACAAACTATATGAGTCCTAATATGTAAAATGCATAACAAAAAATCGGAATATCATGTGACTATGGAGAAAATTATTTGAACACAAACCCTTAACAATGTATGAAAGCTTATTAAACCAAATAGAAAAGTGTGTCCAAAATCTTGAATGAATTGAACAGATGTGTATATCAATCCCTTGATGTCTCACGGTAGAACATAATCATGGAGAAAAGAGAGGAGAAACATGTAAAAAAATAGTCATACCCGTCTCACGCCATGCCAAAACATAGTTTTCATACACTAAAGTGAAAACTAAAATTTTTTTGTCCAATTGAATTTTGTGCGACTTAGAAATTGTACGCTTACATTTGTACATAATTAGTTTTGTTAGATGCCTACACAGTCTTCCAAAAGAATAATATATTGAATGAATTCTTGAAACTCTACACCTGTTATGCTTGCTACCATACTTTCTAGTGATGACTTTTCAACATATTGAAGTTTAAAGTGTGTTATGGATAAATGAGAAAATAAAACTTGTTTTTTCATTTATTAAAAACAAATTGCAAGAAGGTTAATGAGACACACTTCATTAACAAAAACGATTGAACAAACTAAATTTACACTTACATAATTTAACAAGGAATTCTTTTTTTCTACTCTATATCTTCTTATTGCAACCCAGAAGCAAGGTAAAACATCAAATTTACCCTTTTCTTTTTCTCTCCTCCTCCCCCACAACACCTCCATACTCTCCTCCACCTTCATCCTATATCCTTCTTCCACCTCTACCTCCACCCTATCTTCTTTTTCCACCTCCAACTTCACCCTATGGCTATAATAATAGTATAAACGTAGAACATAATATTATAATATATAGTGCGACTATGGGGAAAATTACATAAACACAAACCATAAACAATATACGAAAGCTAAATAAGAAAAAAAAATTAGAAAAGCTTATCCAAAATCTAACATAAAAAAGATGTGTAACATGAGGACTTTCCAAGAGGTCACCCATCTTAGTACTATTCTCGTCCAAGCACACTTAGCTACGGAGTTCAGATAGAATCCGACGCATTAGTGATGATATGATCGCACCTATGAAGTATTGCACAATCAATGTATATATGGATTTCGCATTAGACCTAAGTTTGAAAACTTAATAGGTAAAACACATAACAGAATATCGAAATATCGTGTATCAGGAGGTAGCAATGTCAAGACTAGATTGTGTAAAAAAAAGGCTAATTAACCTTGTCTCAATCTAGATCTACCAATGATACTTTAATAGAGATCTCTTCCTATATCATAAAATTTGTGCAGTTTTGATTTGCTTCAATTAATTATGGTGAAAATCACTATTTTTTGTGGTTTGGTCTTGTTTTTGCTTTTGATTTGTTTAATAGTTTTGAAGGAAGAAACTTTGTTGATCAATATTTTTTATCAAGCGATATTTGAATTTAAGATCACAACTATTTTTTTAATTTATTCATCATAGTTTTTCAATTGAATTACTCCATAAACATTATATTATTCATCACCGCAAAAAAATAAGGGGTTGAAACTAGATTGTGAAAAAAGAAGGCTAATTAACCTTGTCTCAATCTAGATCTTCCATTGATACTTTATTAGAGATCTCTTCCTATATAATAAAATTTGTGCAATTTTGATTTACTTCAATTATTTATGATGAAAATCACTATTTTTTGCAGATTGCTTTTGTTTTTGCTTTTGCTTTGTTTAATAGTTTAAAGAAATAAACTTTGTTTATCAATATTTTTTCAAGCGACATTTGAATTTAAGATCACGATTGGTTTTTTAATTTATTCATCACAATATTTTAATTGAACCACTCCATAACCATTATATTATTCATCGCAACCACAAAATAACGTGTTGAAACTAGATTGCGTAAAAAAAAGATAATTTACCTTGTCTCAATCTAGATCTACCGTTCATACTTAAATACAAATCTCTTCCTATATCATAAAATTTGTGTAGTTTTGATCTACTTCAATTATTTATGATGTAAATCACTATTTTTGGTGGTTTGGTCTTTTTTTTTTTTTTCTTTTGTTTTTTTTAATTGTTTTGAAGGAAGAAACTTTGTTGATCAATTTTTTTCAAGCGACATTTGGATTTAAGATCACGAATGGTTTTTAATTTATTCATCACATTTTTATCAATTGAATCATTTCATAAACATTATATTATTCATCACAGCAAAAAATAAGGTGTTGAAATTAAATTGTGTAAAAAAAAAAGGCTAATTCGCATTGCCTTAATCTAGGCCTACCATTGGTACTTTAATAGAGATTTCTTTCTATATCATACAATTTGTGTAGTTTTGATCAACTTCAATTGTTTATGATGAAAATCACTATTTTTTATGGCTTGGTCTCGTTCTTGCTTTTGCTTTGTTTAAAAGTTTTAAAGGAAGAAACTTTATTAATCAATATTTTCTAAAGCGACATTTGGATTTAAGATCACGACTGGATTTTTAATTTATCCATCATCGTTTTTCAATTGAACCACTTCATAAACATTATATTATTCATCACAGCTAAAAAATAAGGTGTTGAAACTAGATTGTGTAAAAAAACACTAATTAACCTTGTCTCAATCTAGATCTACCATTGATACTTTAATAGAGATCTCTTCCTATATTATAAAATTTGTGCAGTTTTAATCTACTTCAATTATTAATGATGAAAATCACTATTTTTTATAGCTTGATCTTGTTTTTACTTTTGCTTTGTTTAATAGGTTTGAAGGAAGGAATTTTGTTGATCAATCTGTTTTTAAGTAACATTTGGATTTAATATCACAATTAATTTTTTAATTTATTCATCACAGTTGTTCAATTGAACCACTCCATAAACATTATATTATTCATCACAGTCAAAAAAATAAAGTGTTGAAAGGAGTTGCTAATGATAATTTATTGATCTAAAGTTTGAATCATGATTGAGGACAATAATTTATTAGAAATGGGTCTCCTTTTTTACACACCCTATTAATTAGAGGAAGCCCTACATTGCCAAAAAAAAATCAATAAATTTGCAAAACAAACAGAAACAAAGACTAACACTAAAATCCTACAGGATTAGGTGCATCCATATTTACTGCAGAAATGTAACAACCCAAGGCTCAAACCAAGTGTTGTCTACCTCCTTCCTTGCTTCCCATGCCTTCTCAATTCAAAACACACACAGCAAAAAAAAAAAAAAAAAAAAAAAAAAAAAAAAAATAAAAAAACAAAAAAAAAAAAAAAAAAAAAAAAAAAAAAAAAAAAAAAATAAAAAAAAAAAAAAAAATAAGAAAACAGAAAATAAATGAAAA
>Ga0214544_1011126_pt1 | contig 12683 bp, 9 predicted proteins | sample CNSS3metaG_FD_160074 | JGI IMG/M metagenome (GOLD analysis project Ga0214544, IMG submission 160074) | Root nodule microbial communities from cowpea collected in UCLA plant growth center, Los Angeles, California, USA - CNSS3 | ecosystem: Host-associated > Plants > Roots > Nodule | place: USA...
TATATATATATTTTTATATATATATATATATATATATATATAGGTGTTTATAAATTTTGGTGCAAATATTATAATGTGAAAGCTTATAGCTTATTGGTTGTTGTGGGTGTTTAATGTGTTATTTGGTGGGTGAATAAGGTATTATGTTATGATCATGAGGTATGATATTCATGTGTGTACATATGTGATGGGACAATATGAATTTTTTGATAACTGTAAACCCATGATGGTTCTTTTACCTAGATGGCTTTGGTGAGTCAGGGTAAAAGAATTTCTTTCGGCCATAAGTCTTTGACATGAGCTTAGCAAGAGTTCTCTTACAAGGTTTTGGTGAGCAGGTAAGAGTTGGCTCTTGTAAGTCTATGAAAAGCGAGAGAAAGACCCTTTCCAAGAGGTGTTGTTGCGTTGGAAATGTAGAGTGGTTGATTATAAGAAAATGACATACCGTTGGATACTATTCGGTGGAAATATGTGGATTATTGCATGTTTTGGTTTAAGGACATGTTTTGAGTTGTTATCTTTGTTGAGTTATGCTTATGTTAGGGTCATGCGAGGAGAGTTTTGTTTAATGTGAGTAATATAATGTTATATAATTATTTTAGTGGTTGTTTTGTTTTGATAAATTTAATGATAATATGGATTATATATATATATTTTTTTTTTCTTTCTTTAGTTGATTTGCGGTTTATAATTTTTTTTAAAAATATTGTGAAAATACATTAGGTATAAAGCTATGAGTGAAAGAATTTGGAAAGAAAAGAAAAGTTTTATGTGGGATTATATTTTTTTTAATGAATAATATTTTACTTAGGTTAATTCATGGATGGTTTTTTTTCTTGGGTAAGGATATTTTTTTAGAAATATGAGGTGTTGATTTTAAATTGATGGTGAATGTTTCATTTGTGTAAATTTATTTGGTGTGAGATTTTTATTTCGTGATGTAAGTGCACAAATGTTTTAAATATTCATGATGTTTAATTTTTTTCCTGTATAGACATTTTTAGGATGAAAATTTTTGAAGTTGGGGATAGTGTAAGACCTGGGAAAATCTATAACAATATATAAAGAGGATTCACTCTTTTGAGTCCATATTTCATTTTTCAATTTTACCCTTAATTATTATTTTAAAAATTAATTATTTCATAAATATATTACCTTTAACTGTTATTCTAAAAACCTCTTTTGTCTTTTAACAATTATGTTATAAATTAATTATATATTCCATATGTAAATATTATTAATCTTAAATCAACTTTCTATGAAAACTAAAAAATGCGAACACTGTGTTTTTGTTAATTTAGAATAAAGAGAAACTCATGAAAAAATTAATTGCTTGATTTAAGATGTTATTTTATTTAATTATGAAATGTGATATATACAGGTGTTTATAAATTTTGGTGCAAATATTATAATGTGATAGCTTATAGTTTATTGGTTGATATAATTATTTAGTGTGTAAGTGCATGCGTTCGAACCTTGGCTTTAACTCCCAGGTTACTCCCTGTCGTGTCCAAGTTAGGTGGCTTTATTTTTTTAATTTAATATTATTTTAAAAAGCAATTACTGTAGTAGTAAAAATGACCGTGGCAGTTTAATTTTTTGGAAGTGCATTGCAGTTTCTCACACCTTCAAAGTTTGGACTTTTTTTGCTCCCGCTTCTTCGTTTTTGCAGTTCTCTTTCTCTTTTTCTTTCTCCTTCTATTATGAGGTTTGTGTTCGTGCATTGTGAGTGAAGTGAATTTAAAGCAAAGGAAATGGAAAGTAGTTGTTTGTGGTGAGAAGAAGAAATAACAGAGGAACATAGGTGAGTGTGGTGAGAAGAAGGAATGACAGAGGAACACAAGGTTTATCAACCATAAAAAAGCAAAGGTTTCTATGGGCATTTGGTAGTGTTATGGGGTTTTTCATCTTCACTATTGAAGTAAGAAAATTGAAGAGGTAGAAAAGGTTAGGGAGAAGAGTATTGTTTTTGGTGTTGGGGTTATGGAGAAGAGTTGGAGGAGGTTGTTGTGTTTATGGCAGTGAACTTATTTTGTGCACTTTCCTATGAATGCATCCCTCTATCATTCAAAACAACTAAAGTGGATAATGTAAGTCCACATGTGAAATAACAAATCACCTTATTGCACTACAACAATTACCTGATGACCATTGTACAATTAAGTGGTGACCACCCTATCACTTTTCGTACAGGATCACAACCTGATATCACCCATAGGTCAAAAAAATTGTTTTACCTCCTTAAGACAATTAGACCATGCTAATTCATTATTTTTTAAGGTTAATTAAAATTATGGTGGTTGAATCTAGATTAATTGGTAAAAAATAACCCACATCACATAACCTTATTTCACTAAAACTATTACGTGATGACCATTGATGATTTAAGTGGTGACCAGCCAATCACTTTGTGTATAGATCACAACTTGAGATCACCCATAGGTGCGAAAAAATTGTTCACCTCCTTCACACATTTAAACCATGCTAATTCACTATTTTGAAGGTTAATTATGATTGTGGTGGTTGAATTTAGGCTAACTGGTCAAAAATAACCTACATTACATCTCCTTCTTTCACTAGAACTATTACCTAATGACCAATGACCATTTAAGTGATGACCATCATATAACTTTTTGTACGTATCAAAACCTAAGATCACCCATAGGTGGGAAAATTTTGTTCACCTACTTTAGAGAATTAAGCCATGTTAATTTACTATTATGAAGGTTAATTATAATTGTGGTGGTTGAATCTAGGTTAACTTGTCCAAAATAACTAAGATCACATCACCTTATTTCACTGGGACTATTATGTGATGACCATTGACCATTTAAGTGGTGACAAGCCTATAACCTTTTGTACATGATCACAACCTGAAATCCCCCACAGGTCAGAAAAATTGTTTCACCTCCTTTATAGAATTAGATCGTGCTAATTCACTATTTTGAAGGTTAATTATATTTGTGATGGTTGAATTTGGGCTAACTAGTCAAAAATAACACATCACATCTCCTTATTTCATTGGAACTATTACCTGAAGACCACTAACCATTTAAGTGATGACCATCTTATAACGTTTTGTATAGATCACAACTTGAGATTACCCATAGGTGGGAAAATTTTGTTCACCTACTTCAAAGAATTAAACCATGCTAATTTATTATTATGAAGGTTAATTAAAATTGTGGTGGTTGAATCTAGGCTACTTTGAAACACGATGAAAATTGGTCTTCTCCCTCACCCTCAATTGGATTTAATTTCAAGTTGAGGTTGACGAACATGGACGTGGTTGACGAACATTATATTACTCACATTTATTTTTGATCCATTGTCATGGTTATATCTCTTTAATTTTGTGTGGGCTATTTACTACGACGGGGGCATGTTAAACGTGTTAAGTGGTCTATTAACTCAATTTCATGCTTTACTATTGTTGTGCTACTTTTCCTACTATAGTACATATTTGTTTTATAGGTGCAAGTATGTGCATATTTCATTCTTTTACTTTACGTAACTTAATGTTGTCCCATATTTTGAATAGTGGTGTAACTACGAATTTGATTAACATTTGGAATTCTATATGTGTTGGTGGTTGAGAGGGACTCACAGGTGGCATATGAATTTGATTATCGTTATAAAACTTTATTTTCCAAGCATGATGTGGTGGTGTGTATTTTGTTGACAATTGCTAAATCTCATGTGTTGCATGTTGGAAATGTGGTTGTGATTACTATGTTTAGTTATTTTACTTTGATGTGACATTGAGTGTTATTTGCATGTCTTATTTGGCTAAATTTTGTTTATATATCATTCTTTATGGTTAGTTCACCCCTATTTGTTTGATGTATGTTTGTTATGTGTTTATACGATGATCGTATAGCGTGTGTGTTATACAAAAGCAGTTGATAATATTAGTGTGTCTGATACGGTGTAGATTGATGAGAGAATGAGATGAACTTGGAGTTTTCGTTCATTAAGTTTTATTGTGAATAAATATCAAAGGCAATGTAATTTATTTTAGGTCAATGTTGTTATTTGAAAACTTCTTGGAAATTTTTTTTTGACTTACGCATTTAAAAATAATATTAAAGTTTTATCTCCGTTGTTTTTCCACGAAGCGTATGTTTTATAACTACTCGTGACATCCTAAATCGGGGTGTTACACGAAAGGGTATAACACTCGAACTCATCATCTTCCATTGTCTCACACAGGCGAAGAAGACCCTTTTCCACTACCTCGCACATGTGAAAGAGTCATCTCAGGATTTCTAGGTACTATGAAAAACCTCACAACAACTTATGCCTCAGGATCGCTCCCACAACAGAATTTAAATCTATAAGACATCCTGGCCCTCGTGGGAAAACTAAGATAATTGCACTAAACAACAATTCCTTTCTCCTTTATTAGATTAGGTTCAACCAACACGCATCATGCCCATCCATTAACCCCTCCCCACGTCATAAGCACGAGAACCCAACTCCCATGGATAGAACAATTGACAGAATAATGCATGCATCCTTTTAGTAGGTATCCCAAGTTAGAAATACTAGACCAACGTGGGTACTAACATGACTATTAAAGCCCGCATGTTCTGCTACTACAATCCCTTATACTTCACGGGTTCTACACCTTTAGACCCAAAGCAATGTACCCAAGTTACGTTCACATGTTGCCTCGTGCATACCATTATTCTCACCAAAAGAAATAAGACTTAGCGTTGAATGAAAAGGTGAGAGCACCTACAAATCCTTGAACTCATGGAAACAAAGGACCTGGTGCAAAAGAATACGTATCATGCAAAAATTGAAATAAAATCGTCCATGCATGGCTATCCCATCACTATTAAAAGTTGTTTTAAATACAAAAAAAAAAACTAAAGGACACCCTATGTCTACACCACAAATGAGAAGGGAAAAAAAATAGGTTCACATGCAACCCATGGATCCCTCCCTAAGCATCAAAAAAAGATATAAAATTATAAATTTAAGTCAAAAGTTGCATGTAAACCGTGGATTTCTTTCCCAAGAATCACAACAAGATAAAAAAAATACCTAACTATCGTGGGTCCCAACACTAAGGGTCTCAGTTTCCCTACCTATGCACAAAAGAGGGGATTGGGATGTATAAATTTTGGTTTTTTTCCACAATAGGCAAATCTGCCTCTTTTATTCCAAAAATAGGCAAATTTTAAAAAAATTATGAAAGTAGGCAAATCGTGCAACCCCACATGTTTTTGTATGAAGAAATTGTGCACCCCCATGAAGAAATCGTGCACCCTCATGACGTTGTCGGCCAAATGAAGAAATTGTGTGGGGGCACATGTTTTTGGACCTGAAATCGTGTTGGGAGAACATGTTTTTGCTTTGTAATCAATTACAATGTGTTGTAATCGATTACTAATGTGTATTTTATGATTCTAGGTTTCTGTAATCAGTTACACGTTTGTGTGTTGTTGAATTTTGGCATGTCGTGTTGGTTTTGGTGAGTTTACTCCCATCACCATTGGTTCATGAGGTTTTATGGTGGCCGTGGGTATGATTCCATGTTGCGGGAGGCATTATGCATTAATGAGTTGTGTGGTGCAACTTTAATTGTCTTCATTAGCCTACCTTTTCACCATTTTGGGGACTTACGAAAGACCCTTGATCCACATTTGTGGTGCAACTTGTGCACTAATATTTTAGACATTATATATCAGACTCTAAGTTCATGGTGTTTCTTTCCCTAGTCAAAAACACTTTAAGCTTGTATTTGACTTTTATTATACTTTTATAGAAGAGTGTTGTGAGTTTTGAGTTAAATTCTTGTTTTGAAGATTGTGGGCATACTCTAGGTCAAAGGGCATGAGAATGGTAGACTATGTGTTGTACAAATTTTCACATAGTGTTATTCTCTAGTTATCTTTAAAGAAAGATCATGGTTTTTCTTCGTGAGTTTCCACATTATATTCTTGTGTTCCTTGTGTTTATCTTATTTCTTTGTTAGTAAGGTGATTTTCAAAGGTAAAGAGGGTTATGTTCTTCATTGATAATGTATTTTTCCCTACTATATATATATATATATATATATATATGTGTGTGTGTGTGTGTGTGTGTGTGTGTGTGTGTGTGTGTGTGTGTGTGTGTGTGTGTGTGTGAACTAAAAATAATAACTATACCTGATTTGATTTGGTTTAATTTGAACACAAAAATAAATTTGAACCAAACTAAATCAATTTTTGTTTTTTGCTTTGAATCAATTTTACAATTATTTTTTTTTTTATTAAAACTCACGTTTCAAGGTGTAATTTTATTTAAAAAATATAGTTATTTAAGATAATAAAAAAAACCAAACTTATCTATAAGTATGATTTATTTCATTTTGAAATTGTGTTTGTATGCATGATTATTTACTTTAAAACTTTTCTATTGACGTTTGCACTCATTCTCGGTTTCTTTCTGCTAACGTTCTCATTCATCCTCGGCTTTTTTTCCATTATCGTTCACGTTCAGCCTTTATCGTTGTGTGATCCTTCTCTGAAGGTTTTCGCACCGTCTCAGTCTCCCACCTCAACTCCTTGATGTTTTGTATGATTTATTGTGGGATCAATTTTTACCCGACCTCACGATGTACGCCAATTGTTCTGATAAAAAACTAAAAAACAAAAATATAAATGAACTCTCTTCACTCAAAGCTAATGATTACCTTAAGCCAAAATAATTATGTCCCTTGATTGTGGGATTTAACATTTTATTTATGAGTAAATAAGTTACAAATCGTTAATATCAAGGGTGCACCATTGAATTGATAAGGGGGAGCCACGACTCCACCAATGTTTTTATTTATTTTATTTTCTATCTATTTTTTAAATTTAAAAAAAAATTATATATTATTACTTTATTTATATTAATTTAGTTTTAAAAATCTGTTTTAAAAATTAGAAACCATGTTTTCCCTCTCTATTATAATTTCTTTGAATTCTTTATTTGGTTTCTCTCTCTTCTGTGCCTCCATCTCTTTGTCTCCTTTTATTTCTGTCTCAATTTTCACCATCAATTTCTTATTACTTTAAAAATCAAATTGCACCACGACGAAATTGCGGAGTTAAGGAACATTTTGAACAGAACAATTTCTTCTTTTGAGTAAGTTCATTATTTACCTTTTTTTTGGAGCAATATGTTTTCCTCTTATTTGTGGCTTTTCTACACTCTAAGCATATCTCTATCTTTTAGAGATCATTAAATCATGCTCTAATTGTTCATCAAACTCTTCTTTGTGTAGATAGAGTTATTTTAGGTTTTGAAGTTGTGTAAGAGAAGAGTAAGATTAGGAATCTACTCTAAGGTAAGGGAAGCTAATCATTTAAAAGTTATTAGTTTTCTTAAAATATTGAGTCTTAGTTTTAAGATTTAATTTGGGGTATTCATAATTTTATCTTTTCCTAAATAGGTGAGATGTGACAAAGAATTGAATTATGGTAAAGTGTAAAAGAATTGATTATTTTTTCAAGAGGAAAGCTTGTGATGAAGATGAAAAAAATGCATCTACGTCATCTAAACTTGGAAAACTTCATGAGAATCCAAAAATTGAAGAAAATGAAAAATAACTCTCTAAGGCTTCTAAAGTTACATATAATTAATTTAAAAATTCTTTAGAACGTGATCCGGGGAAGCGTCTTCAAATTTGGCAATACCCACCAAATCAAATTGATGAGGTAAGAAGGGCTTATCTAAAATGGGGTTCATATCAAATGCTTCTAGAAAATTATCCGTTATCTGTTAAAGATGATCATCCAAGAAGATTTCAGTACACATGGTTTAGCTTATTTCCTTCATGGTTTAGAGTATTCACTATTAAAAGATGTGCATATTGCTTACCGTGCTATCTTATTAGTAAAAAACCAAGCGGACAGCCTGACTCAAACGTTTTCATTGTTATAGGTAATTGAGTTGATTTTGGTTGAATTCTAATTGGCAATGAGTTGGTTGTCATCAACATGTTTTAACTTTTTGAGTGTTTTTTTATTGGTTTTAAAAGGTGGAGGAAAGTTAACAATGGAAAAAATTGTGCTTTCCTTAAACACATAGGGAAGAATCATTGCTCACCGCACAATATTGCAGTGTCTGCTTGTCAAGACTTTTTAAATCAAAATTGCCACATTAGGAATGTTTTAGAAGTGCAAAGCTCAAATCAAATTATGAAGAATCGGTTGTGTCTCAAGACTTCAATTGACACAATTCATTTTTTATCACTTCAAGCCCGTGCTTTTAGAGGTCATTATGAAACTACTGAATCGAGGAACCAAGGTAATTTTCTTCAGATGATAAAACTCTTAGCATCATATAATGATGAAGTTGCAAAAGTTGTGTTGGAAAATGCTTCATATAATTCCAAATATACTTCACATAAAATTCAAAAGGAGTTATTGAATATTCTTTCTAGTAAAGTGAAAAATCATATTTGTGAGGAAATTAGACATTCCAAGTTTTGTACAGTTGTCGATGAAGCTCGCGATAAATCAAAAAAAGAGCAACTGGCTCTTGTTTTTAGATTCATTGATAAAAATGATTTCATTCAAGAGCGATTTTTTGATATTGTGCATGTTATAGACACTGCAACATTAACTTTGAAGAATAAATTGTGTGTTATACTATCTCAACATAATCTTAATGTTTCTAATATCCATGGTCAAGGGTATTATGATGCTAGCAATACGAGAGGAGAATGCATATTATGTTCATTGTTTTGCTCATCGGTTACAACTTGCCTTGGTTGCTGCATCAAGAGAAGTTATTCCAATTCATTAATTACTTTCAAAATTGACTTTTCTTATCAATATTGTTTGCTCTTCTAGTAAATGTCATGATGAGTTACAGGCTGTCAAGTTAGATGAAATTCCGTATTTGTTAGAAGTTGATGAGCTTGAAAATGGTAAAGGGGCAAATCAAATTGGTACTTTAAAATGAGTTGGGGATACCCATTGGAGCTCCCATTTCTCTTATATTTGTAGCTTGATCAATATATATGAGGCAATTTGTTCAGTTCTAGAAAAAATTACTATTGATGGATCTACTTATTAACAACGTGGTGATGCTAATAATGCTTACAAAAGCTTGACCTCATTTGAGTTTATACTGATCTTGTATTTGATGAGAGAAATTATAGGGATAACATATGTTCTTTGTCAAGCATTACAACAACAATCTTAGGATATAATTAATGTTATGCGTTTAGTTTGTTCTACAAAAGCACTCATTCAAAACTTGAGAGAAAATGGTTGGGATAAGTTATTTAAAAATGTGACTTCTTTTTGTGAAAAACATGACATTGAGGTACCTAATTTTGGGGCTTCTTATGTAGCAAGGCAAGGACGTTCTCGTCACCAAAGAAATCATATTACAGTGGAGCATTATTTGAGAGTTAAAATATTCTTTGTTACCATTGATAAGCAATTACAAGAGTTAAATTGTAGATTTAATGACCAAGTAATGGAGTTATTAATTCTAAGCTTTGCTTTGGATCCTAAGGATGTTTATAAAGCTTTTAATATTGATAGAATTTGAACTCTTGTAGACAAATATTATCCCATTGATTTCAATGAGCAAGAGAAGATTAATTTGAATTTTCAACTTCAACATTTCATTATTGATGCTCATCAAGATTCAAATTTGAAGAATTTATTAACAATGCAAGAGTTGTGTACATGTTTGGCAACAACAAAAGTGTCTGAAGTTTACTACTTGATTGATAGATTACTTCGTCTTATCATGACTCTTCCAGTTTTATAGCTACAACTGAAAGATCCTTTTCTGCAATGAAAATAATCAAGAATAGGTTGAGAAATAAGATAAAGGTTGAATTTTTAGCAAGCACTATGATAATTTATATTGAAAGGGATATTGCAATAAGCTTCAGTTCTAATTCAAGTATTGAAGATTTTAAGTCATAGAAAAAGCATAAAGGAGCACTTCGACTAAAGGTAACTTTTGCTTTTTTTAATGTACTATTATTGAAAACTTTTTTTAATTAGAAAAAATAATTTATATATAACAAATATAATTTGGTCTCCCTAAAATTTTTGTTCAAGTTTCGTCACTGGTTAATATTTTAGCAAAACAAAAAGGCAAAAGATTAAAAAGATAATAATCAAAAAATTAAAAAGATAATAAGAAAAAGATTTATGAGATAATAACAAAAAGATTATAGAAAGACTACAATATGAGTGATGAATGTAAGACCTGTGAAAATTAAATAATTAAATAATTAATTAATTAATAAATGCGGGTAGTGGAAGCCTTTAAGGCATTAATTATTGATTGACATGATGTGGAAATGTACTAGCTCAAATGGTTGAAAGTCCTATGTATGCCAATTGTGTGTTATTTAATTTTGTTATTATTTTTAATAATATGCTTGATCATGCTGAGTGATAATATAATCATATAATTATATTAAATATCACGAAACATGAATTAGTTGAATGGTTGTGCATTGAATTGGCATGGTTATGAGTTCGAACCTTGGTAATTCTAAATTAAACTTTCCTTTTGCTAAAATAAGTTTTGGCATGAAGGTGAAAGGGTGGAGAAAACCCTAGATGAATGACAATTAAAATCAGTCTTAATGTCAGCACTAGTGTGGGGGTTGCCGGTGATTCAAGGTTGCTCCGACGAGATGTAAACTCGTGAACGTGGTGTTGTCATGGTGGTGGCTCTAGCAGCGTGCTGAATGAAGACGATGGTGCAGCCATGGCGACCCCGGTGTGATGCGCGAGTGCAAGGCTGGTGCGCGTTCCGTGGACGCGTGTTCCATCAATGGAGGTTGGCGCTGGTGCTGGTGCGCACTGGTGTGGGGGCTGCCAGTGATTCAAGGTTGCTCCGACGAGATGTAGACTCGCGAGCATGGTGCTGTCATGGTGGTGGCTGCGGGATGCACGAAGAAGACGACTCGGCGAAGTTCCGTGGTGGTTGATGCAGGTGCGAACTCCAGCGTGGAGAGTGGTGGCTGCGTTTCTGATGATGGCGCGAACTCCAGCTTTAATTGGCTATTTTAGTGAGTGAAGGATTGTCACGTGGCGTAATTTGGTTGAGTGGAGTTTAAGTGATATTAGGAGTGCAGATTAGTAAAAAGAAGGGGTGTGAAACAGAGTTAAAAGACCCATTTTCAGGAGGGGTGTGGAAAATAAAAACTGGAGGTGCATTTAGCTCCAGAAATGGTGTTCCTACTCTTGACGTGCGTGATCTACAAAGCTTTAGTGATGCCTTAAAGGTTGGCTTGCTGGTGTTCCTTGAGTTGTGGCTTGGAACGTATCCCTTGAGTTGAGCTCGGGATAGGGGTTAAGCATGTGGCATTCTTCGAGTGTGGCTCGGAATGGCATCCCTCGAGTTGAGCTCGGGATGGCGGATGAACACGAGGAACCCTTGAGTTGAGCTCGGGTTGGCGAGTGTTACCGGTGTGAGTGTGCTAGTTGTGGCCAGTACGGATGGGTCCAATTGAATTGCCCTCCTCAGTGATTAGCTGACGAGTTTGGTAGTCTTGGGACGTTACGAACTATGTTCGTATTTAGGAACTCCACTTGGCGTTACAGTGTGATCTGTAGCATGGTTTCCTGCACGTGCTCTATCGGTTGTGGCCGATAGGTATGGCAGCAAGACATCTTGAGGTAGTCACTAAAAGACGTAGAACACGGTTAACATGGTTATGGCCAGGTGGTATAAAATCAAAGGATGTAATTCCTTTGGTGTGATTGTGTGATATATATATATATATATATATATATATATATATATATATATGTGTGTGTGTGTGTGTGTGTGTGTGTGTGTGTGTGTGTGTGTGTGTGTGTGTGTGTGTGCTATAAAAATATATGGTTATTTTGTTAGCTCACCCTATCTGCTTGTGTGTGGCGATGATTGTATACGCGATATACGGGAGCAGATGATGGTTCAGGTGAGACTGGTGAGGCGTAGAGCCGGAGTGGGGCTAATCTTGGGAGATTTTTATTAGAGCTTTTATGTAGTTTTATGATTTCAAATAAATTGTAATTATGAATATTACTGGAGTTTTGGTTAATTACGATCTTACTTATACTTATGGATTTTGGTTTATTATTGAAAGTAATAAAAGTTCTAAATTTCCCGTGTTTTTGGAAAATGAAGTTTTATTAATTGACATTAAATTATTATTTCTTTATTTTATTAATTAAATTTGTAATATCCGGCCGGGATGTTACAACGAATCATTATTTTCTCCTATTTTATTGCCTTTTTGTGTTCATCTTATGGATGTTTAGTGCTTAATTGTCTATTTTTAGTGCATTTTCAATAATTGGGCTTCATTGGGCCATTATTCTGAATTTTGATTAATTTGACATTAACTGGTCTAATTTTCGTTTCTAATTATTTTTAGGTATTTTGTGAAGCAATTTTGGAGCTTTAATGATAATCATAAGGTGAAGAGAGAGTAACCACTGTAAAACTTAATTAAGGATCTTTAAGATTTATAATTCTCACACGATAAATCATAATAGAGCACTAACCTTGATCCATGAGAGATCCTGTGAATATGCGTTCTTCAAATTTATAATCTTGTGTGCTCTTCAACCACCGTTTCCCAATCTATCTCTTTGCCTTTCTTTCTCTTCTCACACGTACTTGATGGGTTACAGTGAAAAGAACCTTATGGCCAGAGACAGAACCCCAAT
>Ga0214544_1011128_pt1 | contig 12674 bp, 7 predicted proteins | sample CNSS3metaG_FD_160074 | JGI IMG/M metagenome (GOLD analysis project Ga0214544, IMG submission 160074) | Root nodule microbial communities from cowpea collected in UCLA plant growth center, Los Angeles, California, USA - CNSS3 | ecosystem: Host-associated > Plants > Roots > Nodule | place: USA...
CTTAATCTAAGGGCCAAGAATTAGTCTAGCTTTTAGGCTCACATATAAAAGCCAAAAGTAGACCATTTGTACATTTGAACTCTTGAAATTTCTAATAGAATGTTTGTGTTGAGATCACTCCACTCTTCTATTATTTTGAGAGCACACATGGCTAACCTTCTCCTTCATCTCCTCTAGCCACCTTCCATACCATAGCTTCACTTCTACTCTTCATCTTCACCAAAAACCTCCATTGCCTAGAGCTCTTCTTGCTCTTATCTTCATTTCCGCTGCATTTCATCTTCTTTTTGGTGTCTTTCATGGATCTCCTTCCTCTCCATCACCAAGGACAGAAAAACAAACAAAAACAAAGAAAGAATGTTGTAACTTGGCTGAAAAGCTTAAACGTTGACCAAAACTTGACCACAAACTATCTCCTAAATGATTTACCAAAAATCACTACCTAAAACCAAGACTAGTCTACAAAATTGACCCTTTTGTGTATGCATGTACTATGCTAACCTATGGAAGTCTAATCTAACTATCCTAACATGTTTCTAATGGCAAAATATGAATAGAAAACAGCTCAAACTGCTCAAACTGACTACAACTCAAAATCTAGCTACCTAAGACTACCACTAAACTATGCTAAAACTCCAAAAATTTAGAAATTAAGTAAACTAGTGCACATAACTCTTATAGAACTACTTGGACAACTTCCAATTAGCAAAAGAAAGGTTGAGAACAGATGAGAACTCAGAATTAACAAGCTAATTCGAATTTGCCTAGTAAAAACTCAAAAAATGAACTAAAAATGGTCAAAATGAGCTAAGACATCCCAAATCAGCAAAGGAAATATGAAGCAATGGAACAAACACCTTCTAATTGGTAAATGAATGATGAAAACTGATGTAAAAGACTGGAATAACATGCTGCACGAAAATTGATGTGTGGAGACCCAAACTTTAACAATTTCACATAAAAAATGTGCATGAAACAAGCATTACAATAAAATTGGTATAAACAACACCAAGCACCTACTCAACAAAGTTAAAATGACTAAAGGAGCCTAAGGAATAACTCAAAATTGATGTGTGGAGACCCAAACTTGTGTGACTTAGTTTATGCATAACTAGTCTACTTAAAGAACTTCGTTTATGTTTTTTTTTCATTGAATTAGAGTGATTAACTTGTGTGGCATTTTTTGATGCAGAAATAGTGAACGAAGGGCAAAAAAACTTACAAAAAGAATGGCAAAAGATGCACTAAATTGGCTGAAAATTTGGTAAGTTGACCATGAGTTGACTTTTTCATATTCAATTGACCCAAAGAAAAAAGAAGTCTCAAGATCAATATATGGGAAATTTTAAGCAAAAGTTTGGGTTACATGACAATAATGTAAAAAGGATATGGGTTAATGAAACAATGCAAAAGTTTGGGTTACATTTTAACCTATGAACCGAAAGACTATGCCGAGATGAAAATTGGAATCTAATTTTTATATACTTCAAGTGGACTTAAATGCCCTCACTTTATTTCATCATTAACCTCTTTTCCTAACCAAAATTGTGAAAAGTTAATGTGTCTACACCAAAATACCATCATCAGATTCATGATATCTATTCATGGAGGCATCACAATGCAGTATAAGAGTTTAACAAAATTAGCAATCCAATCCCATTACAGGTACAAGCTTTTCATTTAGAATTACACTGCTATTATCAAAATAAATGAGGTGGTATAGATTGTTGAAATGAAACCAAAAACAGAACAAATAACAATTCAGACAATTTCAATTTGGATTAAGCATCAATTAGCAATCAAACCAAAAAACAGAACCAATCCAAATGCATATAACAATTCAACCAATCTCAATTTGGACTAAGCATCAATCAACAATAATTAAACCAAAAACATAACTAATCGGCAAACACACCTTACAATGGCTCCGATATCTCGCAAACACACCACAAGATCAGTGCTCTAGGACCAAAATCAGTGCTCTACGGACCAATGGACGTGGGAAGACCGAACACAATCCCTTACAAAACAAAGAACCATGTGAGAACAACTATAAGCGATCAACATTCGGTAAACCACAATGAATTAAACTCACTAAAATGAGGGTGAGCGTCGAACAATGTAGTGGCCAGCGAGGGTGGAGAGGTGACGACACCGGCAATCCAGAACACAATTCCTTACAAATCAAAAACCTATGAGAAAACCTAGCAGCGATAACAATGGCAAGAAGAAGAATGAATTAAACTCACCAAAACGAAGGTAAGGGTCGACGAATGCGGTGGCCTACGAGAATACAGAGCCACTCTGATGGAACCCAGACGATCTTCGAACGTGGAACTTAGACCCACGGTGGCAGCGGAGAGGTGACGGTAACAGCGAGGTGACGACAACGGCGAGGTGACGGTAGCGCAATGGCAACGTCAGTGAGCAGCGGCAACACAATTGGCGTGGTGAATTTGGGGGAAGAAAGTGAATTTGGAGAGGCGACAGTGGGACTCAGACCCACGGTGGCAGCAGAGAGGCGACGACAGCGGCGAGGTGATGGCAGCACAATGGCGACGTCAGTGAGCAGCGACAGCGAATTTGGCGTGGTGAATTTGGGGGAAGAAACTGAATTTGGGGAAAAGGAAAGTGAAATGTGATTTCATAATACCGCGAACTTTACCAAAGGATATCATCCGTTGGTAAGTATGCGACTCCATCGGGGCTAATTTCACATACACATTACCGACGAATTAATCCGTCGGTAACTAAGTTCAAAATTCCATACAGGCATTACCGATAGATTAATCCATCGGTAATGATAATCATGGGTGTCCGTCGGTAATTCGTCGATAAATGTTAATTACCGACGGATATATATCCGTCGATACACATCCGTCGCTAAATACGATATTTCTTGTAGTGCTCTTAGTCCAGGTCTAAGAGGAATGACTGTTCATCTCCAATGGAGGTGTTTCGATCCCAAGTCCACTGAGTGACATCGTTAGGATCAATCATCCCTCATCCAAAGTTTATCCACTTTAAAGTTTGTGCTCTTTTACGATTTTATCCTTAAAAGACATCTCAAAGATGAAATTCAAAGGGTGGAAGGAAAAATGAGTATTTAAACTACCTTTGTCATGAATTCCTAAGTGATGTGAAATTATTGGATGTGAAACTACCTTTGTCTATATTTTTTTGAGATAAATACTAATTTTTAAGATTTTATTGGATATTTTTATTTATAAAAATAAAAATAAACTTTATTATTAGTAGTATCATTAGTATTATTATTAATTGAACAAAATTTGAAGATATTAATATTGACTTTCTATAAATATTCTTTTACAATAAAGTTTGTAGGTATTTTTTTTAAAAAACATAATTATGAAAAACCTATAAATATCTTATGAAAATATTTCATAATAAAATTTGCAAGCATTTTTTTAATCAATTATTTTTTATAGGAAAATTTGTAAGTAATAGATATTTTTCTAATAGGCTTAATACTTTGTGCTATATATGACAATTCATGGAATAAGTGTTTTCAAGGGATGGAATCCAAGAATGGCATCATGTTTTAGTAGTTTTGACTAAAAAAGTTATAATTAGGGGTGGCAAAATGCGTCAGCCCGGCCCGTTTTGACCCGGCCCGCCTATGGTCTGCCAAAAACAAGTCGGGCCGAGCTGGCCCGCCACCAATAAACGGACTGGATATTGTAACCCGTCTCATCTTAGAGCGGGCTGACGGGCCGGCGGACTGACCTGTCTTTTTTTTTTAATTTTTTTAATTTTTTTTAATTTTTTTAACTTTTTTTAACTTTTTATAAGTTTTTGTTTATAAATCTATTTTATATATAAAAATTTATTTATATAATATAAAAAAAGTATTATTTTTTAATTATTTTTAATTTTAAACATAAAAAAAATAAAAAAAACAGGTTGACGGGCCAAACAAACCGGGTTACAGCGGGTTGGTGGGTTGAAAATTTCAACCCGATCCGCCCTTCTTTTGGCGGGCTGGTGGGTCGGTCCGGCGAGCCCGGCCATTTTGACATCCCTAGTTATACCGGACCATTTTGACATCCCTAGTTATAATTGTGTACTGTGAATTATTTCTTAAAAATATGTGATGATAAGATTTAACTTGTCGCTAAAAGTATTAAAGCCATGAAAGTCGGGTCGAATGTAAGTGATTTTTTCAGTATTCAATTTCTTACTATTTTTTGTGGATACTTTATCTTTAGTTTTTCTTTTATAAGTTATGTGTATTAAAAAAAAATTATTAAGAGAGATTTATCACTTGGCATTTCTAATTGGTAACGACGAATCCAAAAAAAAAACGATATCAGGAAATAACTTTTATTGTTTAACAAATCAGGAGGACTGATTATGTATAAAAGGGTAGAAGACTTGATTCGAAAACACTTTTGATGAATTTGCATGTAAATTATTTATAACCTTAAACCGCTTAATAATCTCTTTTAAAATAAAAACAATTTTATATATATATATATATATATATATATATATATATACTCTTTTTACTCACAAATACTAATTCATAAACCAAATTCTATTCATAACAATAACAGGAAGAGATTTCTCTACTAATTAAGATTACAATTAAAAACCCTGTGACCTAGCTGATAATCAACAACTCAAAAACAAATCAACTTTGAACCAACAAATTCACTGTAAAGTTTGGTGAATGAAGATTAAACTTACGATTAAACAATCCATTAACGTATAGCATTAACTCCCACACAAACTCCATAGCATTGAACAACACTGATCAACAAAACCATTTATTCTGCATTATTCCTAATAAAGTGAGACCACAAAATTTGAATGGCCAAAAACAGAATCTGATGAAACATCTAAAAACCTCAGCCTTTAACAGGTTCAGACTCGCACAGAGCTTATACAACATACCTAGCTCAGACCTCAACGACGGCCACTACGGCCACGGCGGCGGCGGCCTTTTCTTCCGCCGTCATTGGGACAATTAGGGGAAGCAGATGGAGCGTTGTCGTCATCTGGAGGGCCAGGAGGTCGTTCAATATCACGATCAGTAGTAGAATCAGTAGCGTCAGTTGGATGGGTAGTGGGAATTAGACACCCAACAGGAACAAAAATGTTGAATCCCTCAATTTGTGCTTCTTGAACGATCAACATGGACACAACATTAAGAAGTGACGGAAGGTTGCGACGTTCTCGGATGATGGTGACACAATCGCTATACTGCTCCGGCAAGCCGTCCAAGATGGCCTGAATGTGTTCTTTTTCAGAGATCGGATCACCAGCTTCAGCTAAAGAGTCAACAATGGCTTTGATTTTCGCAAGATACTCTGTAAGATAGCCGGTTTTCTTGATGTTATTGAGCTCTTGCCTGAGTTCTGTAACCCTAGCTTTCAGCTCAGAACTCATGTGTTCGTTGATCGTGTGCCAAAACTCCCATGAGTGTATGCATTTGACTATTATCGGAACAAGCTTTTCGGATACAGACGATAAAAGCCAAGTGTACAACAACTGATCTTGAAGAAGCCATTCTTCATACTCTTCACTCATGATATCATTCTTGCGATCGCTTTCGTTCGCGTATACCTCAGGAATCAGAAACTTAACAATCAACCGCTCCAAATTGTGCGAGATGATGATACTCCGAACTTGTTCTTTCCACCAACGATAATTCTCCACTCCCTCCAGTTTCTTTGGTATCACTTCTGGGATTGTCGCCGGCCACGGCGGAGAAGATGCCGGTGTCGACGCTGGTGCCGCTGCAGGAGTAGATGCTGGTGGTGCTGCTGCAGGAGCAGATGCTGTTGGTGCTGCCGCAGGAACAGATGTTGGTGCCGGTGCAGAAGCCGACGCTGAGGTAGAGGCTGAGGCTGAAGACGTCTTTCCTTTTCTTTTGTCATGTTGTCTTCTTTTTGGCGCCATAATAATGCAGAGGAGAGGATTCAGTATTAGAAAGTTTTGTTTATACTTTGAACGTCAGTGAGGTTTAGGGTTTAGTAATACACGCATGCGGTAACGGTAATAACAGAAAGATTACCAACTATAACTAACTCCTGATAGTTATTAGGGAAATGGTGGTTAGACACCACTTTTATCTTTCACCCTCATTTTTAAATTTTAATAATAAAATATTACATTAACTTAATAAAAATAAAAATAAATTAAATATTATAATAAAATAATATTTTTTTAAGGTGTAAAGTGGAAGCAAGAGAAAATTGTAATGTCAAATTACTAGTGTCTAGATATTATATTTTGACACAATTTTTTATTATTCAAAAATAATATTTTTTGAAACAATTTTTTGACATAATCTATGTGACTTTTTTAAATTGAATTTTGAATAAATTTTTTAAGTTGCTAACAATGATGTTTTTGTTAATCCTAAATTGCAACCTTACGTTTTAAATTCAACTCAAGAGACAAAAAATCTTGGTTAGCGACATTCTCATCCTTTTCTTTGAAATGAAACTTTCTCCCTTCAATTGCCAGTGTCATTCTCGCAATCGTCATTATCCTCTGTCATTGGCAAGCAGTGTGTTGGTTCTTGGTGGCGTTTGAGGATAACAACAATGACTAAAGGTGAAGTTGGTGATTGACTCATTACACGAAGGTATGCATGTTTGTATCATAAACATTTGTACATTGGATTAAGATTTTTGTCCTAAGTTTATTTATATTTTTTTATTTTGCAGATTTCTTTCCGCCATTTCTACAAAACAAATTTTTTTTGTGCTTTGAATGACAAGTTAAGTGTGAAAAAAAAACGTTTATTGAAGACACACTGTTTGGGTGGTTCACTGTGTTGAACAACTCTATCAAAATAAGTAGGAATGTTTTTTCTGAGTTATGTAGTAGGTAGGTTGAAAGGAGGGGTAATTTTTTACTTGGTGCGAAAGTAGTTTGATTTAATTTATTAAATGTATGTTTAGGGTTGGGACCGATGGTAGTCAGAGATAAAATTGATTTGAATGAGGTTGGCATAAGCAATAAATGTAGGAAGTATTTTGTTCAGATATTTGTGATATATGATTTTCTATTGGAAGAACATGAAGATGTTGCTATAGAAGATTTTTGTAGTCTTTATGTTTTATTAGGCATATATGACTTTTTGCTCCCAAATTGAAATAAAATAGTTTTTCTTATACATTTTAAGATTGTAGATGAGTTATAAAATTTGGATAAATATAACTGAGGTACTTTAATGTATGAATATTTGGTTGGAAGCTTGTGCAATACTTTTGATATTGAGGAATGAAAGAAATATAAATCACTTCCATGTTGTTGGAAGTGTGTATTTGTTACTGGTAAAACATCCTTAGGTACTTTTCATTGTAACTGATTTAGTTTATATTGTATGATGATGTATGACTAGTTGTATGGTTTCTTAAATATTTCAGTTACAATCTTTTGATCATTTTTTTATTTGTAATGCAAAGTTCAATTGCTGGATAACAAAATTTTCATAATTGTTAAATTGGATGAATGTTAAAGTAGGTGATTTTGTTATTAGAAGTGCTCTGGATAAATATGTGGTTAGTATTGATTGATTTTTTTTGTCCATTTAAGTTTGTTTATGGAATTCCCATAATGAATTGTGTTCATATTTTAAAGGTTGTTTGTGATGTTTCTGTGTCGAAAGAAGAGTTTCATCATTCTGTTGTTAAATAAGACTTTCAAGAACTTGGTTGTGGATTTAAAAAAACAATTACTAAAACTGAAAGCGTATTTGTTTTTAAAGACAAGAAACAGCTTTTTGTGTGTTGAAGAACATGATCAGGTTATACGTAAATTTGAAGGTTCCGTTTAAATTTAAAAGTGTTTAAAAGCATCTATTTTGTTCTTAATTAATATTTATAGGCTAAAATATAAAATATTTGCATTTGTATGTTTTAATTATTATTTAGATAATTATTTGCAGGTATTTTATTATAATTAAAAATGATTTGTTAATTTTAAAAATATTTAAAATAATTTAAAGTCATTCTTACAAATGGATTTAATATAAAATTTATAAAATACTTCTCATAAAATATTTCTACCAATGAGAATATAAAAAAGTTTGTCATTCTTATAAGCTCCATTTTTCACTTTATAAGTGTTTGGGCCTGGCCTTTTTCATAGGTTCAAGGCCAGCCCATTAGGAGACCCCCAATACTCTATCCAGTCCCCTCACACTCTCACTTGTCACATTTTCAAAAAAGAACTATTCCTCTCTCTTCCCTCTCACATTGCTCAAGCAGGAGCTCTGCTGGGCACAAATGGTTTTTCCCTCAAAGAGAATCAAACCCACTTCCTCGTAAGTGAAAATCGAAAACTTAAGCTCCTTAATGGTTCTTTTCTTTTCCTAAGCTGGTCTCGTGTAGGTTTCACTCTAAACTCGTCTTACATCTTTATCTGTAATGTTTCCAGCTTCTTAAAGTTGTTTTTGGTTTTGGAACTCCTCCTCCTACGTGTTCCTTCCCCTAAGCTCAACTTTACTCAAGGTAAGGGAAGCTAGGGTTCATGTTCTTAATTCACTGTTGCTTGTTTTTAGTTTTGCTACGTGTTTCTGATGATTGTATGGTATCTATAATGGTATGAAAGTGCATTGGGTGCTGTCGTGGGGAGGTCTCATGGTGGTGTGCAATGTATATAATTAAGATAAGGATTCAAGTAAGGATCGCATCCCAAAAATCTAAAGGGTTGGTTAGTCTCATGTAGAGAAGTGGTGAGAGTAGCGAGAGACCCTAGTCTTTGGCAGGATAATGGCCTTAAATGCTTGAAGGCTAACCTTGTGTGTGGTAGGGTGAAATCCATTGACAATGACTCTGCAGAGTAGTAGAGGCCACCACAAGTGCAAACGTCCAGTGCATCCGATCTTTTTATATTTATCCAGATAACTGAGTCATAGTGTCCTGCTTGTTTGCTATAACATGACTTTGTGCCTTTTGTATTGCTTGTTTGGAACTGGTTTAATTACTTGCCTGTTATAATATGTTAAAAAATTATTTTACACTAGCTTACCCTTTTGTGTCTGTCTATTGTCTTGTTTTCTCTTTTGCGATGATCACCTTATTGGTGGGAGCAGATGGGAGAAGTGCTGAAGATAGATCTCATGGTGGCAGCGGTGCTGTTTAGCCGAACCTGTTCTTTGTGGCTCTTAGGAGCAGTTTTATGGCCCTAGTGCCTTTATGTAATTCCTTGAGCAATCCCTTTTTCAAACTGTTAAACATCTTTTAGATTATGTGTTGTTTCATGGCATTGTGGTATGCCTGAATTTCCTTTCAAAGTACATTCCTGAATAACTGTAATAATTGATCCTCTTATGCATATTGTCCTTATGATTGCTCTTTAAATGCTATAAATATGCAATATTTTTATTTAGTAGATTTATTCTATTTAAATGGGATGTCACAATTTTTAAAAATAAAAACTAAACTTATAATATGGAAATTGAAATGGAAATGAGATTCAGAATAATGAAAGAACGTTTAAAGAAGTGGCGTGTGAAACTAATCTGAGATCTTGTAATAATGTCACGTAAGAGTGTTGGAATGGTGTACGCCTCGTATTAGTGTTTGTTAAACATTTTTCTTAATTTATTATCATATTAAACTTTATTATAAAACTAAATTTTTTATATGTAATAGTATATCCCCAAAATTAAATTTAATGCTTTTTCTATACTTCTAGAATTACTAATTATTATATACTAAAATCATACGTTATATAAAAAACTAGTTATATATTTCTATGCTTTACCAATTCAAAACTAATATAAAATAAATATAAATAATTCAAAAAAACAATTAAATATTAAACAAAACTAATATAAAATAAAGATAAATAATTCAAAAAAACAATTAAATATTATATTATTTTAAGTGTATAATTAAATTAAATGAATATTTTATAAATAAAATAGTTACATACAATTTGATAACATACTAATATTTTTTTAAACTTTTTTCCAAAATTATTCCTTTTTAATCTAATTTTGAGAAATTTTTGAGATAAAATTATAATAAAAATAAGAAAAAAAGAATTTTAATTTTAATTTTAATTTTTTATTAAATATAAATTTCATTTATTAGGTATCGATTAACGATAAAATTCTATTCTATAACTAAAAATGAATAGTAACATAAAAGCATATATTTATTAAATCATAACTAATTAACTTTAAGTTATTTGCGATATTTTTAGGTCGCTATTTTTTTATCAAATGATGAAAAATGATCAAGAAGTATTAGTATTCTCACATATATTTTACTATGACCTTATCATTTGATTAATTTTTTTATTTACGAAATTTTGAAATTCAAATCTTGCTTAAAAAGTTCAAAATAGTTGTACAACATAGCAAACTAACTATTCATAAGTAGCTTCTCTATTTCTCTATTTGATTAAGTAATGTATGATTCCAAATATTTGTATCAAAATTATTCTTTAACATCAAGTTCACTCACAGGAATGGTTTAATGATCAGATGGAAGGGTAGAGAAAAAAAATCCTGAGTTCGATCTTATTAACAATTTAGAGAAATAAAATTGATTTAAAATATTTAGAGGAAAGAATGAGAAATATTGTAGATTTAAAAATACTAATAACTAATATTTGTTAATAAAAAAATAAAAAAAGTAGATCCACTCACATTTTCTATCACAAAACTTGTAGTAAAGTTTGAAATATACTATGTAGTTATGGAAAACACTTTGTATGCATGGATTTTAAGAAAATAATTTATTTGGTTGATTTTTTAGAACACGCACTTTCATCTTGTTGGAAAAGCCTCAATCCGGTAATATAAATATAGATTTGGAGAGTGTGAAGAAAATAGTGAATTGATAACGAGAAAACAAAAAAGATATTAGTATTGTTTTTCTCTTGTGGCATATGTGATCACTGTTGTTTTCAATCAAAAGGCAACAGATGTATAAATAGAATTACCTAACCTAGAGTCATCTCACAAAATCCACCATATTTGAGAGACACACATTTTTCCTTACCGAACAGTGACCACAATCTCTGGTCGCAATAGAAACTACACTTACATGGAAGCGGTTTGATCCCACCTAGGTATGCATGACCCAACTCAATTAAGGTACTTTTGTAATGTATATTCGTAACATTTCCGGAAAAAAGTATAAATTAAAACTAGCTTATATCAAAGTTGATAGATCAATTCAAGGACTCGACTTTCTTATTCCTATTCGTGTTTTTATTGAAGAAAATGGTTCTTGGGTTTTGCAGGTGGAATGAATGTCAAGTTTTGTGGGTTGGTTCAGATTGGAAACCTTATTGCAGTGGCAATCGGGTACACCATAGCAGCTTCCATAAGCATGATGTGAGTTTTCAAAGATGCAAGTGTTGTTGTGCGGATTACAGAGTAACAACAAATGAATTAATTTGTGTTTTGGGTTCAATGACAGCCCGCCCTGGCCTGCTTCATTTTGAATAATTTATCAAAATTGTATTAAATCATTACTCATTACAGTGTGAATGTTTTTTTTTTCTTTCCTGGAACCAGGTTTAAAACTAGTGTCGCTTGTGTTATAATAATGTGTTGAACACTACTAGAAATTCTCATATTATATGGGATTTTTCTTAAATTTGCAAGAAAAGACTTTTTTTTACCATTTTTTCTAAGAATCTTAATTGGCAGATAATTCCTTTGTGGGTAATTATTTCTTACAAAATTGTAAAATTTGCGAGTATTTCCTACATAATTTATTGTGAAAATTGTTTTATACAAAATATTTTGCATAAAAATTAGCAGCAATTTCCTGCAATTTTTTTTTTCATAACAAAATTTATATGTATTTCCTACAAAAAAAAATTCAAAACAAAATTGGCAGGAAATATGAGTTTTTTTAGTAGTGGAAGATATAAAAGGTATTGGATATATATTTAAAAATTTAGGAAGAAAAAAAGAACTAAGTAATTGTTTCTTGTAGTTGTCAGTAACTATTGGAAAACCTATTTTTCTTTCCAGAAAATGATTGAATGACTATCCATTTTAACTACTTTCTTATTCTCTGAGGTGGAAAATGGGTTTAGAATTTTTGTTTTTTTTTACTTTGAAAAGAGGAAGATGCACGTGATTGAAGGTTAATGAAATTTAATTTACCATTGAACCGTGAGAGTGAGAAAAGAAGAAGCGGTGAGAGTGGATAAAGAAAACCAAAAGCGATATTTTGAAAAAAATCCCTGCATACCATTCACACCAGTGTCAAAAATACTTCCTTCCTCTCCACCATACCTGCTAAATCCATCGTGCCGATCGTCTTCTTGGAAAATCCACCATGCAAAATTTAGTTAAGGTATGAGTTCTCAAGCTTGCATTTGAAGAATATTTATTCTGATCCTGTTTCATTTTCCTGTTTCATTTTTAGATATGTTATATTTACTTATGTACTTTTATCTCTGTTTCTAATGAACCAAAAATGAACAAAATGTTTAGTTATGTACTTTTGTGGCACTATCATTGTGCCTAAGTTGGTGAATTGAAGATCCACAACCAACCAATAGACTAGAGCAACCTGATGCTTCTTTTCACTTGCACCAGTACAGAAAGAGGATTTGGCCTCGGTTAATTTTGCGTTTCTACCCCGGTTTTGGAACCGAAGCATATTAAGGTGAGGCAAAAAGGGTCGGCTTATGGTCTCGGGTGTGGACCGAAGTCGTAT
>Ga0214544_1011130_pt1 | contig 12669 bp, 9 predicted proteins | sample CNSS3metaG_FD_160074 | JGI IMG/M metagenome (GOLD analysis project Ga0214544, IMG submission 160074) | Root nodule microbial communities from cowpea collected in UCLA plant growth center, Los Angeles, California, USA - CNSS3 | ecosystem: Host-associated > Plants > Roots > Nodule | place: USA...
TACCCTGGGAACGGTCGGGTGAATACTCCATGTGTCCAAACTCTGCAGAGTTTGGGAACCGTCACAGGTGCAAGCCACCCAGAGATCCAATGTCGCTTACATAATCCGGATATCGAGTCTAGAGTTACGTATATGTGTTGTGGTGGTCTATATGATTCTGGTGATAATGAGAAAAATTGCATGGTCTCTGTTTATAAATGAACTGCATGATTCCTTAATCAGATTAGCTTACCCTTGCTTGTTGTGTGTCTGTCTCGTGTTGTATGTTTTCCTTTTGCGATGATCACCTATTCGGTGGGAGCAGATGTGGTTACAGTGTCAAAGGCGCTTCTGGAGGATGAAGAGTCATCGTTTAAGTGTTGAGAAGGAGGTTTCCAGTGGGAGCTTTAGCAGTGGTCAGTTTAAGTATAGAGTTTATTAGTTTAGTTTAAGTGTATAAGCGATATATTTTTATAGTCATATCTTTTGTAAGACTGTATTAATATATTGTGTACACTGGATTATCTGTTTTGGAACTATGATGAAACTCTCTATTTTTATTAGCTTTAAGCTGCTGAAATTGGGATGTTACAGTTACAAATTCAAAAATTAATTAAAAGTGCATTAGGGTGTAAGAAAGGAAATAAAGTGTACTATATCGTACAAAGATAATTTGTGGGTCACAATAATGTGGCCCATCTTTCACATGGACATTGCTCCAAATCAGATCATTCTGAACCTTTTGTTTTCTTGTTTCTTTATTATGGCTAACATCTTTCTTCCAGCTCTACCCAGGGTGTATTTATTCACACACACCCCTTATTGAAGATTGAGTTTTTTTTTTTTTTTGTCTTTGGGTTTGGTTTTACAAATAACTTAGTTGCTAATATTATGATTCAATTGATAAGAAACCATATTTTTTCTTTTTTTTTTTAATTTTACTAGTAGAATTAAAAATAAAGAAATAAAAGAGTTACATTTTCCATCATGATTATAAACTATAATTCACTTTGGACAAAATGATTAAGCTTGGCCTGATTAGACAAGTTTTGTGTTTTCTTAAGCCAGATCATGACAAATAATAATAATCACAAAGCAAATGAATGAATAAATATTAACATCACTGATTGGAACATTTAGACTTACCAATAGCATAAGTATAGTTACTAATGATGATGTTTTATAAATATACGCATCATTAAATCGTAAAAGGTATTAATTTAGGGTTTATTAGAACGGATAATTAAATATACTTTCCAATATTTAATATATTAATTTGCGACAAACTATCCTCTTAAATAATTATTTAGAATATGAAATCACAAGAAATAAAGTTATGAAAAAATAAAATCGGTACAAGTAACTATATTATACCTCTTTTGTGTTTATTAATAATATTATATATCCCATACACTTCTCATTGTAGTTTAATATTGGACTGTTATTCGAGTAAAATATATTCTTGACTGAATTAAAAACTTGAAAAAAAAACATAATTAATTCATCTCTATCAGTTCTTGGGTGACTATGATTGAAATTACATGAAGAACATGCATGTGCTACACTTAGTATATTGTTACGAAATTGAGGAACACGAAAGAGAATAGTGATTAATGGTACAGAATTACATGGCCCATATTTCACATGGACCCTGTTCAAGAGCCTTCCAATTGGATCAATCTAAATACATTTTCTGATTATTGCTTTGTGGGCTACCATCTTTCTTTCAGCTCAAACTTATAGTAGCGCCCTTATTCATCTCCACACCTGCATGCTGTTTCTTCTTCATTTATTTTTCTTGCATGTGTGAATTGTAATTTCTGGATGCTGCTAAAACAAAGTTTTGAAGAATATAAACTGAATGAGTTTAATTTCTACTTATGCAAAAATCATAATTAGTATATTTTTAAAATAATTACTATAAAAGTCAGCAAAATTATCATACATAACCTATTTGTGATTAGATAACATGTAAAGACCATCCAAATCTCTGACTAATATTCTAAACACATGCTTAATCATTAAATTGAGTTTGGTTTACCAATGCATATTTGGCAAAATCAAGATTGAGTTTAGTTCCCAGATTATGATACTTGTAGAAGTTGAAAATATTTACTATAACATATTAAGTTAAAATACGATTTTTACAAAATGTAATACAAACACGCCCACCACACGCTTCACAAAAGAGCAGCCACAAATGCAGTGCTTCTCTTTCAATTTGGACGCAATAAAATCTCAAAAAGACAAAACGTGCAATGCATTTTAAATATTTGCCGCAACACATCGAACTTAGGTCCAAGTCCTAACTAACACAGTAGTGGTGGACAAGAAAATTTAAGCCAATTTAATAATAAATAATAATAATAATATTTTCATTCTAAAATTATACCCCTTCTTCGGCTCTTTTAAATGTTGGACTTTTAAGATTACAGTAATTAAAATTTTAACAACTATATCTTTATGTTTCTTTTTCATTTTTAAATTATTTAATTTATTCTTACAAAATCATAGAAAACAAATAAAAAAAAAGGGAAGGAGTAAATTTGGTTAATTCTTTACTTTTGTTCTAAAATTATAGTACTGTTTAAGTATCCAATGCTATGTAGTAAAGCACATTTTAGTGGCCACAAAAAATGGTGGCCATTGTTTATGATCCTCGAATACTTTGCTGTTGACCTTATTCTTTTATAAGCAAGGTTTAATTCTCCTTCTTGACTTCTGCTCTCTATTGTACCATTCTTGAAAGATTTTTCTAAATGACCAATATAAATGATGCATCCTACAAAACTCTGACAACACGCAGAGTGTTGTAATTTTCCCCTTTTCTTTTTCTGGTGTTGTATACGAAGGAACATGGGAGTTGTTATTTGACCTTTTACTTTTGGGTGGTATTGTTAAGATCTAATACAAGAAAATCTAGAATACTTTGATCTCACTCCTACGTCGCCCAAATGCTGTAACACTTTGTGTGAATTTGGTAATGGTCGATTCCTTTCTTTCCACCATACCTAATCTCTTAGGTGGAATGTATTCAATGGATTTAGAACAAATTTAGATGGTTTTGCACAACGGGATGATCGCTGTTTTTCCCAACACAACTTTGAATGTTAAACATTTCTGTTCATCGTCATAATAACATTGAGCACTATTAATTCCGTGTTTCTTCCAATTGCTGGAAGAGCTGTCTTCACGCTGGCACCATACGCTCTGTGAAGGCCCAGGTTCTCCCCTTACCTTTTCATTTCACACTAAACTTAAACCAACCAAGTCAAAGGAAACCACAATTAGAAAAAATAAAAATAAAAAAAATGCTCACCAACACCAAATCATTGAATTTTACTTGGCCATTCGCATCAAATTTGTCAAAGTGTTAAAAGCCAAAATTAAATAGAAGAAATTAGGGGTGTTTGACGCAGACCACACCGACCCAAAAGTTTTAAACTTCATTTACCCAATATTCTCTTTGACAACATGTAATCATGCCTTCAATAATCATGTCAACGCTTTTACAACCACGGGTTTGCGCCTCCCCCCATTCATAACATTACCTCCTAAAAGTTAAAACTTTAAACCCCTCATGAAACCAAATTCCCCAAATAGAAGGAAACAAAGAGATTAAACAAGTAATTTACTATAAAATCAGCCTCTGTACAACGCGCCACAACCGGCGCCAGTTAAAACTCTTCCATCAAGTCAGTTCACAAATCACAAATGTACGTATGTGTATCCTACCCAATTTACAAAAAATCAAATCAACCAATTCAGTATAATCAAAACCGAGATTGCGATCAACAATCTTCTAATTCCTATGCCAATTTCACCTAACACTACTCCAGTCATCTGATTCCGACCAATTCGCCGGCCGATCAACCGTTGATATCTGACGGAGCCGGTCCTCCGGCGAGCAGAAACCCTCCAAACGGGACTCGTCAAAATTCCACGGCGATTGAGATTCCGGCGAACTGGGAAGTGAAGAAGTCGCACTAGAAACCCAGTCGGGGAAATCGAAGTGACTTCTGGGCGATTCGTGGAGGCGCTTAAATGAAACAGTGTCATCAGAAACAAAAGGGTGTTTCAAAAGCATCTCTGCACTCCACCTCTTTCTAGGATCCTTAACAAAACACTTCTCGATAAAATCCTTCCCCTCTTTCGATAAATTCTCAGGTATCTCAGGAATCTCTTCTCCCACCCCAATTCGAAGCATCAACGACCACATACTCGACCCCTTCTCAACCTTCCACGCAGGCTTCCCGGTCACCATCTCCACAACGGCGCACCCCAGAGCCCATATATCCGCCGGCGACTCACACTCACCGTCGATCACTTGCTCCGGCGACATAAACAGCGGAGTCCCCCTGCATTCACTCTTCCTCTGTTTTCTCTCCCCTGCCTCCTTAGCCAGACCGAAATCCGCAATCTTGATTTCCCCGTCGTCGAATACGAGGATGTTTTGCAGCTTTATGTCGCAGTGGACAAACCCGTTTTGATGCACGTGATTCAAACCTTCCACGATGGACCTCGTGTAACGCCGAACCTCAGGCTCGGCAATCCGGCCACCGCAATTGTTTACCTTGTCTGCGAGACTCCCGGCAGCGGCGTATTCGAGGAACAAATTGTAGTACTCAACACCATTTTCGAAACTGTAGTCGTCTCCGAAGCAGCGAATGATCCTCGGACAAGAACCTAGGTGATCGAGCACGTGTTTCTCATTCTTGAGCCAAAACGAGGTGAGTGCCTGGGAGGACTTGACGGCGGTTAAAGACGGAAACTGAGAGGGATTGGTAGTCGGAATGACTAAACTAACGGTGGCGAAGCTTCCTCGACCGACGGCGTCTCCCCGAACCCAATCCATGTGTTGCAACTAACCTGTGAGGTGACTGTATAGGTGGTTTTGCTTTGTGGGAAAGAAAGAAAGAAAAGAGAGGTGAAGTAATGAGAATAGGAATAAGAAAGGAGTGCGAAGTGTTGGTTGGAAAGAATGAGCAAGGCTCTGTTTTATATATATATATATATATGGTGAAATATGGTTGATATTGAATGACCTAAGGCTTAAGGCGTCTGGTGAGATAAAGATATTTAAGAGAAAAAAAGTGGGAACGAAAATACTAAATATTCGTAGATGATTGAAGCACGTGATAGGCAAGGATATTTTCAGGCCAAGGGGTGTTTTCCAAAATTGGTGAACTAGCTCACCACACTTCTCAACGTGGTTGATGAGATGAACGTTTCCCAAAGATTTTATGACAGATATCACGCTGCTACGAAAGTGACCTCTAAATACGCCCCTCTAAATTCTACTAATAATATTATCATTATTTTTTTCTACACTAATTTTTTGATTTATCAGAGTATGGAACGTGTGATATGAGTAACTATGTCCTTTTACGCATCTTCTGCAGTCATATCAGAGTATCTAAGTGTATTGATAGTTTTTTTTTGTCCTAGTCATGCTTTTACACGCATGAGCTTCTAAATTATAGTTATTATATCGGCAGTGTGTTTTCCATTAATCATATGTTTGTTTTAGGAAGAAATTAATGGCCACCATCTTCAAAATATTCACTGCTTCCTACTCTCGATTTGTCGTCACTCAGTCTTATCCTTTGTATTACAAATTGCTAGGTAGTTGTTGCTCAAACTTAACAAATTCCTATCTCTCTATTTAAATATTCCTACCATTTGTTGGAATATTCTTCATCCAAGCTTTTTCGTCTCTTTTTTTAAAATAGGAAATTATGGACACTGAACATGTGACAACGATTTTTCATGTAAAGTAATATCTTCATGTGAGGAGTAAATTATTTTTTTGATATATGAGTAAATTAGATATTGTTTGTTGAAGTTTGAGAAGTTACGAAAATTTATACGCGACTATTACGCAACTTAACTATTGTTTTAAGATAACGTGGTAATTTTGTTTATGTGCGGATTCGCGCACATTATACAACATTAAATTAAGTATTTATAGTCCATGAAGCTTTACAACTCTTAACATAAATAAATATATTTCATTTGTTAAAATATTTTATTCCTGAGTACATTTTTCTCATTTAACACGCTTCATGATTTTTTTTTCAATAATTATGCAAAATTCAATATATAAATACAGTGGCGGAACTTAGACAAAAAATTTGGGAGTGCCAAATTATATTTTTTATTTTTTTAGTTAAGAAAAAACTCTTTATTCTCTCTTCATTTCTTCTACTTAAAACAAGCACACATAATAATAGAATTCAGAAAAATATGATTATCATTCATTATTATATCATGATACCAAACCATGAATACCATTTTAGATAAATCATTCGTACCTCATCAATCTGATTTGGTGACTATTGTGAAATTTGATGACACTTTTTCCGAATCGCGTTCTAATGAATTTTTTAATTCATTATATGTAACTCTAGAAACTTTAGAAATTTGTTTTTTATTGTCTTGAATTCTTGTTCTTCCTAAATCTCTCAAGTTTAGTTAACGTAGATGCAATTTTTTTACATGTTTATCACAAACTTTCCTCCTTCAAAAAAAGAATTAATTCTTTTACTATTTATCATAATTATTCTAATATAAATTTATCATCTCTCTTATATAAATTCAAAACTTTACAAAATTTACTATAGGTAGGAAAACACAAAATCCTTAAATTTCATAATTAAGAGTTATATTCTAACCTCCGTTTCTAATCTATCTTTTTGTAATTTTTTCTTCTCATACACTTTCATAATAACTTACATGATAAAAAAATTTTATAATAAAAACAAAACCCTAATTTTTTTATAAATAATATTTCCATTACATTTTTTATTTTATTTTTTATTATTATTTTCTATAATATAAATTTAATATAAATAATATATAATTATAATTTAAAAAATATATAAATATATATTAAAAAAATTCCAAAAAATTTTGGGGAGCCATAGCTCCCCTGTCCCTTTAAAGTTCCGCCGGTGTATAAATATATGGTATGAAAAAACAGTGTGATTGTTCTGCTGTAAATTATGGAGCAACACATCAAAGGAAACTTTTTATTTGATAATGTATCAAAACATACTTTTGTATTTCTATTAAAATCAAATCAGTGAAGCATATTTGATTACTTGTGTTCAGATTAAATCAATCTAAATTAGACAGCTCAATTGGGAAAGATGATAAAAATGTGCTGTAAACACTGTTACAAAAGAAGCACGTTTGGGATCTAAATAAAAGGTTCATGTTTGACGTTGGAAATTAAAATATAGAGACTGGATTTGTGCAATTACCAGCCGACACTCTCAAAAGATGCATCTATATATGAGTGGCTGGAAGTTGATTCGTTCAAACGTGTATTCAAGAATTAGAATTAAAGCACTAAAGTTACACGTGAAGATTGGATTTTGCACAATATATCAATATTTTATTTTTAATTTTGATTTAGTGTGTGATCTCACCAAATAAGATTATCTCCTAAAGTATAATATAAGTCTGAAATTATTTTATTAGCTATAATTGAATTTAATATATGTGTGTGTAATGTATGTGAGTTTGTTTTAAAAATTTAAGTGGACTGTGATAGTTTTGTTTAACTTGTTTCTTTGTCCTTTGCTCATTTAAACAAACCACACACTAGGATAACAAGAGTGTGTATGGTTCTAACAAGTCCAGGTTGGATCTGTCAAACATTTAACTCTCTTGAATAAAAAAAAACAATATAAGTTTTTGTTTATTTATTTAAAATATGTAAGTGGAACCTAGTTCATTCTCACGGAAATCAAGATTCATGTTTTTTAATTAACCTAGTCCTAATAGACTTTTATTAACTAACACTACTTTCTTTTTCTTCAATTACGAAAAATGATTTATAATTCCTTTATAATAAGGTTAAAAGTCATGAAATTGTATAGAGAAACATCTTTAAACACATAAAAAGTAAATTACTATAAAATTTATACCGATAAATTTCTTTACGTATATAAATTATATTTCATATTTACTTATGTATTAGAAAGTTGATTTTAATTATTAATATTAGTTAAACAAAATAAATTTAAAGACATTGACAATTAAAAGATCAAGATAGATGAATGATATTTATTTGAGATGGATGAATTACTAGTTATAAGAGCAGAGTAGGTGAAAGGAGAAGAAATTAATGTTGAAATTGATTGAAAAAAAAAAAAAAAAGTAAGAAAGAATGCAGCATAGTATAGTGGTGGTACCTATAATAATGCCCTACGTGGTTGCCCTTATTGTCAATTTTTGAAAAAACGAAAGCTAAGATGACATGGAAACGTGTTTAGTGTGAAACCAACGACGACGACGTTTGACTGGAAGTGAATGCCTTCCCTTTGCCGCATGGGTTTTTAGTGGTACCCTAATAAATAACGAATACTACATACAAATACTATTACTTGCAAAATAATCAAATCCCAATACCACACCGACAACTTCCCCTAAATTTTGAGGAATTTCATGTACTCAACAAACCAAAGTAACAAAACTATCAAAGTCTAACAGGGTAAGGAATCCACAGCAACCAACTAAATGATTAAGTAATGTAATGTGCATCCCTTTCTCTTTGTTACTTCTCCTCATCCTTCTCATAAACTTATTCGATGCACATATTCAAACAAGAATTTGAAATCACAAAAGCTTCAAACAATTTTAGAAATTGAAAGTTTGAATTAAAATTTTGATTGAAAAAATATAATTTAACATTATACGTACTTCAGAAAAATTTAGATAGAAAAGTTTGGGAGAGTTTTCACCCTTTAAACATTTGTACACAAAATTGTTATGTTTTACCTTAATTGTTTATGGTTTTTTTCTAATTTTTGGGCTTTTCTAAGGAAAAATACGAAAAATATCACCTTCAACAAAAAAAATATTAACATAATAAGTTTGTAGATTTTTTTATATATTATTTATCTTGTTCATTTATATTTAATGTAAAACTCAAATCCACATTTGAAATTCTAAAAATCACTCATTCAAATACAAATTCCTTTAACATGAACACAATTCTCCTCAAGCAACAATAAGACTCGTTTATACAATCGTTCTTATCATAAAAGGACACACTTACATAAAACCATTGTTACAAAAAATTTTCATACAAGAATTCTTCAAATTCAAGCCTTTTCACCTACACATGTGTTCGATCAACATTCATCACAATATTTTGTTGGATTCTTGTGAGAGAAAACAACAAGAAGATTTAACATCAATGAGTCATGAACACACATATAATAGACTATGAGTGCACGTTCAACAAATACCTTAAGGTTATGTTTTTCTGGATTTTCTTTTTTATATATTGTTCAGCTTACATATTTTTATGGAATGTGAACCTTGAACTCACACTTGAGATTCTCACAATAAACGACTAAAAGATTAGATTAGAAGAAAAAAAAATATTAGGAAAGTAATGTAATACAACAAATAAGTAATGAAGAACCAAGTGTTTTTCTTATGCACTCACACAAGCATCTTTTTGCATTTGTTTCAAAAAACAAAAGGTTAATAAGAAAATCATATAAAAGAAAAAAAATACATTCTCAAATATAATTTTAAATTTCAAAAAGAGTTAGGACTCACACAATAAAGATGTGGTTTGTCGCCTCAAAACTTACATTCAAAAATTCTCAACAAACATATTATTATTCAACATGAAACCTTTCTAAATTAATTATAACCTTTCATACAATTTTTTTGACAAAATCTACAAACATTCTTATATAATTTTTTTGGCAACAATGGTAAATCATCTTGTGCAATTTTTCTAGCAAAAATTGCAAATCTTCTCATATAATGTTTCTAGATAAAATTGCGAATCTTCTCCTATAATTTTTCTAAACAAAACTATAAACTCTCTAGTGACATACAACTAATCAAGCCCCCTCATACACTTATTGAGTTGTGGTGATCACTTTCAAATAAATCCTTGACTTTTAGAATAGTATTTTTTTCTACTCCATTCTTCATATTACTCAACGTGGGACATTGATGAACACACACTTGAGAACCAACATATCCTCCTTTCACCAACAGTCTCACATATAAATAAGAAATCTTCATCGTCATACTTCACCCCTTGGCACCACAAGAAAATGCATATTTATCAACAAAAAATGATCGATGGAAAAAAACTTATTGGCAAAACAAAATTTACCAACAAATTTTAGAATTTTAATTACCATGGATATTTTTGTCGATTCATCGCTAATGGATTTGTAGGTTAAAATTATAAGCAAATTAGAACTTTTATTACCAAGCAAAAATATTCTTTGACAATTAATTTGTTAGTAAAATTCGTCAATCAAATTCATTGATAAAATCCACTAGTAATATATATTGTTTATTATTAACAAATATTTTTATCAATAAAATATGGGTCAAAGTTTCCACTTTGGACTTTGATCATGCCGTGATAAAATCTTTCAGTAAATATGTCGGTAATTTCATCGGTAATGAATTTTTTTCAAATCTATTAGTATACTTGTCGATACTGATGTTTTTTTAAAATTTGTTGGTAATTTAATATTTTGAAAACTTGTCAGTTAATCCAACACGACCAATCCAGCACAATCTGAATTTATCATTTCAAACCAATATCCAACCATTTCAAGGATAAAGTTAGTCGGTTGCGAATAGTTTCAAACACGGGTAACTTCAAATGGATAACGAGTTGTCCAAATTTAATATTACAAAGAAGAAAACACGTCACCAACCAGAGAAGAGTGTGTCACTCGTCATCGTTCCACAAATGCAACCATCATCGGAGTTACATAAAGACGTTCAAATCCATCGCACTAGGAACTTAGGCAGCCACTGCAACGACGCAGATAAACCTCCACCCATGCAAATTTTCATTGCACCACAACCATCGCGGATCTGCATTGCACTACAGGCACGACGACATATTGTCAAACCAACACCCACCCATGCAGCCACCACGTTGCTAAATTCAACGGAGACATGCAATTGCTTCTTCGTGCAGAGGATGTCGAAAGAAGAGACGAGAGGCACTAGAGTCTATGGAAGTGTATCACAATAAAAACTAGGGTTTTTGAGAGTGCTGCACTTTGAAAACTCACCACGGGTCGAGTTAGATATTCATAAATATTTTTTCTCATACTCGTATCCGACCATTTAAACATATTTATCCAGTTTCAATTTATCCGCCATTATCTAAAATTGTGCATAGCCGACCCATCTCTTATTTCTCCATGCGGCTTTGGTGGATACAGTTGGGTTTGCACTTTTTTCTCACTCTTAAATGGAAGTACTTCCACAAGTATTAGCAGAAATAAAAACATAACATAAATTTAATGTGATTCAACACCTCAAGACCTACACTCACAAATACTCAACAAAAAATATTATTATTCAACATGCAATTTTTTTGGGTAAAAATTGCAAACATTCTCACACAAATTTTTTGGAAATAATTGCAAATCTTATTGTGTAATTTTTCTAGTAAAAATTGCAAACCGTCTCATACAACTTTTCTAGACAAAATTGTAAATTCTCCAATGACACACAATTACCCAACTCCCATACACCCGTAGAATTACGATGATACTCTCAAATCTACTCTTCCTTTTTAATAAACTCGCGCTTGAGTAGGGATGACAACGGAGCAGGGCGGGGACGGATTTCGCTATCCCATACTCATCCTCGTAAAAAAAAAATTCATCCCCATCTCCATACCCAAACCCAACGGATATCAAACTTTTGTCCCATCCCCACTGGATAACGGGTATAATCTCGTACCTAGAGATGACAAATAAACTCGTCCCCGTGGGTATTGCCCGAACCCGTCCCCGTTTTGACGGGGAATCCCCGCATTGATTGGGTATGGGTATGGGTATGGGAAATCCCCGACTTTTCAGTTGGGTATGGGGATGGGGATGTACATATCCCCGCCATAATACCTGTCCCCGCCATATTTCCATTCTCGTTTAAATTATTAAAATATTCACAATTAATTAAGTAACCTTATATATATATATATATATATATATATATATATATATATATTTTTTTTTTTAATTATTTGGTTTGTCATGAAACTCATTCGCATCTCCAATATATTTTTTATCTTATCATAACCTTTATGTAATTATGTTAAAATGATGTATGTTAATTAAAAAAAAAATTTATGTCTCACATTTGAATATTTCTATTATTTTTTTAATATTTTTATTTATTATATATTTTCCTTTCACATGAGAATGTTTATACTCTCAATTTAAGGTAATATAAAAAAAATTACTTATTATTATTATTATTATTAATTTTTGTTTAATTTGAAGAACTCTTTTGTTTCATTAAAATAACTTCGTTATTTTTCAACCATTGAGTATATATGTTGATATTTGAAAAGTTTTCTTAGTTCTCTAAGATATTTTTCATCTTATCATACCTTAATTATACATTTAATTTCCTTTGTGTGATTTCTTTTGATAATCTCTCAAATTATTTCTAAAACACACATTTGTTAGTTTTTTAATATTTTTATTTATTGTTTTTATTTTCATTATGTAGAATAATATTTCGATATATTCTATCTAATTATTTTTTATTTTATAACTTATTATTAATCATACTGTAATTTTTTCACTTTAAATTATGTTTGAAGTGGTTAAAATTTTATATATATATATATATATATATATATAATTATATATAAGAATAATATATTAT
>Ga0214544_1011131_pt1 | contig 12661 bp, 3 predicted proteins | sample CNSS3metaG_FD_160074 | JGI IMG/M metagenome (GOLD analysis project Ga0214544, IMG submission 160074) | Root nodule microbial communities from cowpea collected in UCLA plant growth center, Los Angeles, California, USA - CNSS3 | ecosystem: Host-associated > Plants > Roots > Nodule | place: USA...
GAACAATAAAAAAATGGGTATGGGTATGGGTATAAGAAAATACCCGTTACCCGGTGGGGATGGGGATGGGTCAAAAGTTGTATACCCGTTGGGTTTGGGGATGAGGATGGGGATGAATTTTTATTATAGGGATGGGGATGGGATCATGATACCCGTACCCGCCCCGCCCCGTTGCCATCCCTATTTGTGATGAAGATGAAAAAGAAATGCATTTAGGCTAACTAAACTTGAGAAATTTAATAAGAACCAAGAATTTAAGACAATATAAAACAAATATCTAAAGTTCTTAGAGTTACATATAATAAATTTAACAATTTATTATAACGTGATCTGGGAAAAACGACATCAAATTTGACAATACCACCAAATCAAATTGATGAGATACGAATGACTTGTCTAAAATGGTATTCATGAATTGGTATCATGATATAATAGCATGATATAATAGCGAATGATAGTAATATTTTTTTGAATTCTACTATTATGTGTGTTTGTTTTAAGAAGAAGAAATGAAGAGAAAAAAATGAATAGTTTTTCTTCTAAAGAAAAATTATATATAACAAATCTAATTTGGTCCTCTTACAATTTTAGTCCAAGTTCCGCCACTGATACTGTCTACCTAGCATAATCATAACTCCTCTGTCTCATCCACACCTTCAAATTTATATAAGATTTTTTTTTCTCATGTAACTAATGTCACACTGGTACGTAGTAATCAACGATCTACAAATACAAAGACACTATGGATGAGCCCTTTATTAAGGCATCTAAGCAGCAAGTGGTTTTGCATCACTGTGATAGATAAATGAAGAACATTGTTTGGCTTGAAGGAAGAAAGAATAATATGAAACAGTGGCAATAGTTATCAGCAAACAGGACTTATTCTGGATGTATCCCAACGACAACAAACAAACACAAATAAACAACAACGCACTTTGATTATCAAGTAACCATAAAATGCAACAAACATAAATTTACCTTATATTGATCAGTAGGCAAGATTCAGAAACATGAAGAGGACTGTACACACAAGTTCATTACCAATACTACTTATACATTAAACATTTATCAGTAATTTATATTAAAAGCAACTCACCTTCAATTTTTTTTACAGTGACAGGATTATTAGATGCACCCTTAGAACTACTCCCCTTAACTCTTTCATCTTGATCAATATCATCATCTTAAAAGAACACATGGAATTGCAAAAAACAAGTTACAATATAAAAATTATTGTTGAAAATATTTAAGTCAGAATTTGAATTACAAAAGTTACCATATTCACGAAACTTGTGATTTCAGCTGTAAGTACAAATTATTGTTTCAACATGTTTTGACAATAGACGACTTCTGTACTTATTCAAGATTCTTAAACCAATGATGAAAACAGATTCAGATGCAACCGTATTGATTGGAATGCTTAGCAAGTCCCTAACAATGATTGACAAATCTGAGAAATGTTGACTATTATTCTTCCATTATTCAAGAGCATCCATACATTCAGTAATATTAACATCCAATGTTGGTTCATCCAAACATATATCAAGTTGGTTCCTTTCCATATTAACAAAAGCTAGAAGCTTACGTTGTTTTAATTCCTAACATAAAAACCAAAAATCATAGTTTAATTAATATGTATATGCATAATAATTAATTTAGTAGAAGGTAATATGACTTACATAAAGAGTGTTTGACTTGATAAAATTAATTGAGGATGATGTTGTTAACATATTAGTATGCTTATGATGTATGAGAGGGGAAATGTCATTTTTGGAGCAATATTCAAAGAACAACTTGTACAACTTTTCTCTCATCTTCTCTCACTTTGCTTCCTAAGTAAGATGGTCTATCTTCTCATAGCAATATCCCAATGTTTCCAACTTCATCCTTAGGTCTAAAATTGCCCCAAATGCAAGGAAAGTGTTATATTCATCCCAATATTTATCAAACTTTACCATCATCATTTTAGCCATATCTCTAATAACTTGGTCTTCATCTTATAAATTTTCCATTAAAAGTGTTTGGATGTTCAACACTTGTAAAAAATACAAGTTTGATGTAGGTAGCTTGTGGCAGAAATTATATTTGTAATCTTGTAAAAGGGTAACAAGAAAACACATTCTTTTTACTCTTTTCCATGTCTCCTCAGACAGACAATACTTATAATTCTCATCAACCAAGTGCAAACTTGCAAACACATGTTGATATTTAAGGGCACTTTAAAGCATCAAAAAAGTAAAGTTCCACCTTGTAGAAACATCTATACACAAAGAAATCTTCGCATCAATGTCTCCTAATTTTTCAATACATTGTTTAAAATCCATCATCCTACTTTCAAAACCCTTAACATACTTATACTCTCCCTAATATGATCTAAAGAATCACCAAGAGCTTTCAATCCTTCTTGCATAATCAAGTTTAAAATGTGCACAACAACAAATATGCAAAAACTCACCATCACAAACCAAATAATTTTGTAAAACAAGCTCACTTTTTAAAGTTTTGATTAGAATATTATTAGTAGATGTATTATCCAAAGTCAAAGAAAATATTCTTTTCTCAATTCTCCAGTCATTCAAACGTTTAAAAATATGAAATTATAAAATTGTGAACCTATATAATTAAAAGTAGTAAATAATTATTAAATAAATAAATAAATAAAATATTGTAAAAAAGTGTCGGTGGGTTAAGTAGGTCACCCACCCTCAACCCGGCTCAAACACGTAAATTAAGTAAACCACGGCTCAAACCAATGACGGATTGATACTCATTTTAACATCTCTACTTTTCTCTTCCAAAACATTAGTATTAAGGTACTAAGAATTTACTTTTACAATTATTCACAAATACCAGAAAAGATTAATTTACGAGATTATAGGCAGTTAAATTCCAAATATGCAATTGAATTCTTTGCTGATAAACTTAGATAACATACAATGCTTAATTCGGACACATCAAATTCAATGCTTCTATAACCACAAATACCAATATGTAAATGCTTTAAACTAAATAATAGAGACTGCGCGGACGCAAGCCCCCTCTGCTTCCACAAATTATGATGTAGGCTCCACCACTAGGGTAGACCTTAGAACAACATCCCTTCTTTGTGCAATGAAGGTCACTGCACTAGGTCATGAGCCTTCTTGATCACTCATTCACCCCATCCAGGTAAGTATGGTAATCAGTGCCTTTATAGCTTATACTCTTTAATACTTTGTTGGATATATCGATGTGGAACTTAAGATAAGTTTACATTAGCCTACCTGTGGGATTGCAAGTTCTCTTCCGAAGAACTGTTTTTTTGGTTAAGAAAAAACAGATACAAAAATGTCAAGATCATTTTTAATCCAAAATATTTCGACTTGAGCTGCTATACAAGGTTGCTCATTTAAAACAAATCAGCAGACAAGGTCAATTTGTGGGGATTATAAACTCAGTTAAATATTTGGGGAAAAAATACATTATTTTATTGTGAAACTAATTCAAATATATAGAAAGATTTTTGGATTGGCGTACAAAAATTGCATCTATCATAAAATCTGCATCGAACAGTCCAAAATATGTGAAGCTATAGTGATCTGTTTGGTCCAAAGTATGATGAAATAAAACATGCAGCTAATACAAACACTCTCAAGTGAACTATGAAATGAAAATATAGAGTGTTATTCATTTGTTTTTATTATATTGTGTGTTCTTCCATGGTGAAACAGATATTTTTCCCAAATCAGTTACAGAATAAGAATGGGTTAATCATTAGGATAACTCATTACCGACAACTATAATGTTTATATATTGTTGGCAACTATAATGTGACCAGTGCTAAATCACAGAGATGACTTGGCCTAATGACCTCTAAATAACCTCAGATATGGTGCACATGATTTCTTTTTATTAACAAAAAAATATATTAATACTAAAGCATTTAGGGGACTCTAGTCTATTTATGAGATTATTTAAAAAATATATATATAAAGAAAGACAGAACAACAAAGCATAACACTTGAAATATTCTTCTAATGAAGTTTTTACATCTTTTTATAGTTTCTCTCAATGTAAATATCATATGTATGCAACTTTTCGTTTTGGATCTTTATTAAGTTTTGTAATTGTTTTTTTTTTATCTGTTTGTATTAGGTCTTGTATTTGTTTTTATTTTTCTTGTAATTAAATACTTTATATATATTCTAATTTTAAGAAGCTTGTTGGATGACCTTTCATAGTCTTCGGGCTCATGAGTAGAAGGCCTTGTTTGCCCTTTCGTAGACTCTTGTATTTAAAATTTGCTTATTTTGGAATTTGAATCATTTTTTTAAGTGAGAATTTTATCTAAGTTTTTCATTAGAATTTTTGGTCATTTTTGAGTTTCTAGTTCTAAGTGAGAAATCGTTTTCTATTCATCAATTTCTCTTGATTTTGATATCAATCAAGATAGATATGGGATTCTTTAGTTGGCTAGTGCTAGAATGATCCTACACGAGGTTAATTTTTCATCACTTGATTTTGTGATCTTTCTTTTTTCTTTTGCTACAATATTTTCTATTTTCTCTCAATTGTTCGATTTATTTAAAATTCACAAAATTCCTTAAGATCTTTAAGGTACTTTTTTCTTTATCCCAATATTAATTATGCATTTTTTCTTTGTGTAGTTTCACTAAAATGATATATACATTTTTAGTTAGGGGTGTTTGCATTCTAAAGAATGCTCTATTGTAGGTCACATCAATTATTTTTTGTAATGAAGATTAGATAGGTGAAGTCAAAATTTCATGATATTTGGTCTAGTACACTTTTTAGAAACAGATGAATCTTAATTACTAAATAAAATTTTTTGTTTAGGATAAGTGCTCGATTCAACATTGAATCTAATTATTAATTGTCGCACTTTAAATAATATTTTGATTTTTTAACCAAGAGTGACTGACGTATGATATTTAATCATCTTGAATGATAATAATTGAAAATTTTAAAAATATTGTTTATTTATGCTTAATTACTTGACATAATTTCATAGCCTAGTGGTGGATTATTAATAGCTTTTTTCTTTTTGTTATTTATATTCAATATCTATCCACCAGCTTACCCTGCCTTACGTGGTTATCCACATGCTATGCCTCCACACTCTCCAGGTACACTTCAACAATACATACTATGGAGATTATGAGATCATGTGTATATGATTGAAGCATGGAAAATTATAACTTTTCCCTTCCCATACAAAATGGTATTAAGATACTTAGAATTTACTCCTACAATTATCTCTGATCATAAATTTGTTGGAAATTATGAATATATATCATCAGACACGAGAATAATTTTACAAGATTATAAATAAAGAGTTAATAAATGTTCCTGCAGAGAACAAATAAGATGAGTTAAGTACAAGCGTCACCTTACCATGTAGTCCGTTATCTCCTTAACATGTAGTCCCTTGAACCTGGGAGGGGTTACCTGCAGAAGAGTCTCTGAAGCTCAATTAAGTCAAAGTTCTCAGAAGGTCAAATTAATGATGTCCTGGACTTTAATCTTACCGAGTCTTATATGAGATGTTCCTCTAGATGTATAGGTTAGAACCAATACAAGTTAATCTGACTCATTGTTTACTTGTTTGGTCAAGTTTGACTAGATGTGATACATAACTTATAATAAAGACTCTAACTAATGAACAGCAAATAAGTAAACAAACAATTGAAACTAAATAGTAGGAGCTGCGCGGACGCAAGCCCCCTCTACCACAAATTATGATATAGGCTCCACCACTAGGGTAGACCTTAGAACAACACCCCTTCTTTGTGCAATGAAGGTCACTGCCCTAGGCCATAAGCCTTCTTGATCGCTCATAAAACCCCATCCAGGTAAGTATGTTTTCCAATGCCACAAGTATTTCTTTTATAGTTCATACTCTTTAACACTCTACTGTATATATCGATGTGGAACTTCAAATATGTTTACATTGGCCTCATTATGCTACTGCAGGTTCTTTTAGAAGATGTTTTATTGTGAAACTAATTCAAATGTCTAGTAAGATGTTTGGAATACAAAAACTGCATCTTTCATAAAATCTGCATCAAACAGTTCAAAATATGTGAAGCTATAATGATTTGTATGGTCCAAAGTATGATCAAAATAAACATGCAGCTAATATAAACACTCTTTAAGTGAATTATGAAATGGAAATATAGTGATATCCATTTGTTGTTATTATATTTTGTATTCTTCCATGGTAAAACAGATATGCATAGACTTTGAAGAACAAAAAACTATCACAAATATGAATTTCAATAGAGATTAGTCTGTCTGCACATTGTAATATTTGCTATAAGATTTCTTGAAAGATGAGGGAAGTCAAGCCAAATTATCATAAGGGCTGCAACAATGTTTAACAAAATAGTATTTTATTCATACTTCACTAAGAGACTGATCAAGTATTGGAGGAGGAGAAGATCTTTTGTTAATAAAATTGTTTAGCAAAAGATCAAAATACTTCAAAAATATTGATACTCAGCAACATATAAAACTGCAAACTTTCATAATTCCCTGTTTGGACATATTTTAATTGTTGTTCACTGTTTATTCACAGTTGACAAATTTTACAACTTAGAAAACATATTAGCTTCTGTCTTTGACTCTATAAAATTCTCAACAGTTGACCCCAAGTAAATGAAGATAAATTCACCATTTTGCCAAGTTAAACATCTCTTTGCCAGAAAGTAAACTACCAGAGGCTCTTCTAAGTTCTTTGGTCCTTAGTCGTTATTACATTATGGATTAGGTCTTATTAAGTACCACGTTCTAGTTAAAATAAAAATTTTATATTTGTGTGTAATTTTTTGTTTTGGACATTTATTGAACTTTCTAATTTTTTTTCTCTATTTGTTTGTATTAAGTTTGTATATGTTTTTATTTTTCTTGTAATCAAATATTTTAAAGATTCTAATTTTAAGATAAGAGGTTGTTGAATGATCCTTCATAGTGTTTGGGCCATGAGTACAAGGTCCGTAATATGTATGTATTTTAGTAGACTCTTGTATTTAAAATATGCTCATTCTGGAATTTGAATGATTTTTTAATGAGAATTTTATCGAAGTTCTTAATTAGAACTTTATGTTTTTATCGCTAATCTACTTATCTTGATTTTGACATCAAGATAGATTGGATTTTCTTCAATTCTGATCTTTTTATGTTTTCTGTTTTGTTAATTCTTTAGTTGGAAATTGTCCCAACAATCTTACATGGGGTTAACTTTTCAACACTTAGTTTTATAATATTTATTTTTTTCTTTTGCTACAATTCTTTTTAATTTGTTCAAATTTCACAAAGTTCCTCTGGCTTTACAAAGTATTTTTCCTCTTTATCACTATGCTGATTACAAATTGTTCAAAATATGCTCTAACTCAACTCGATCAGACCCAAACTGATTAGACTTAACTTGATCGGACTCAGACCAACTCATCTCAAATGAACCCACCAAGCTCCCTCTCAGTTTCCTGAATATAAGGAAACTAGAAAATTAAGATTGCATTATTCACAGAACTATGTATTACAGGTAGATGTCTATAGAAATATATAGGTAAAGGAAAAACTAAAAGAGAGTCAAGAGAAAACATAACCCATACAAAATAGACTCAAGGTAGTTATGTAATACTACTGACATTCCCTCTTAAACTTATGGTAGGATTATGAACTATCTTAAGTTAACGTCTTATATTATGAAAGATGATCTAGAGATAGGCTTTGTTAGCAATAGGGGTGAACAAAAATCCACATTTCTTAATTCGATACGCTTTTGGTCTAATCCAATTTATTTAAAATTCATTTTATTCAATCTAAATTTCAATCTGATCTATATTTTAAATATTTTTTGGATTGAATATTTATTCTTTGAAGATGTTTGGAATACAAAAACTGCATCTTTCATAAAATCTGCATCGAACCGTTCAAAATATGTGAAGCGACAATGACTTATTTTGTTTAAAATATGATAAAAATAAACATGCTGCTAATACAGACACTCTTAAGTGAATTATGAAATGAAAATATAGAGTGACATACCTAGGTAAGACAGCTGGCATTACACCTTAACAAATCAGTGATGCTTACAAAACATTACCACAAAAACTTATATGCATACACTTTGAAGAATAAAAAATTATCACAAATATGAACTTCAATAGAGATTAGTGTGCCTGCACATCGTGATATTTGTTACAAGCTTTCTCGAAAGATGAGAGAAGTCAAGTCAATCTTGGTTAAAATGGTGAAACAACGTTTAACAAAATAGTACCCTATTCATACTTCACTAAGAGACTGATAAAGTACTGGATATCTTAAGTTCATAAAATTGTTATAAACCTAGTTCCCTGGTTGGACGTATTTTACTTGTTACTCATCTTTCGCAAGTAAACTACCAAACCCTTCTAACTCTTCAAAAATTTATCAGTTAGCTCTATTTGGTCCACAAAAATAAATATACTTATATAATTCTAAAATTGAAAAAAAAAATCATTTATCTATACTTAATTATCACTTGACGTACCTTGAGAGGCTAGTGGGTGAATTAATAATAATTTGTTTTGTTGTCCGTTATAAGCAACAACAGCAGCGAGAATGGTTTGACCAATGATGATTGAGCCTCCACACCACATGTATCGTCCTCTCCTGTGGATAAGCCACACCAACTCAAACAAAACTCCAAAACTCAAACCCCATCATGTTCTCTTCCTTCCATTCTCCTCTCTCCACTCTCAAACACCACTCATAGATTCACAAACCCACCACCATACCATGTCCGTTCAGGCACGACGCCTTGCCGTTTTCTGCGCCCATCTTAACCCCACCCGATTACCCCTGGATCCTCCCGCTCCATTTCTTTCGCCTTCCCTCTGTGCTCCTCATTCCGACACCCAAAACGACTGCGTTTTCTGCAACATTATTCGTGGCCAATCACCGGCTTTGAAGGTACGCACTGTTTTTATTTTTGAAAACTCTGGTCAACGACCAAACCCTCGTTCAAAAATTTTCAGAATCTGCACAGTTAATGGCATCATTTTCGTTCCGAATGATAATGTTACTGATTGATTTTAGTTCGTGACATGAATATTTTTTTACGGAGCAATCTGTTGTTGTGAATCGTGAAAAGCTGGAGCACGGGCTGTATGATTCATGTACAATGAGTTTTCCAACTTCATCGGTGTGGTGGTTTTTTTTTTTTTTTTTTTTTTGCGACGTGTTATAATTGATTCTGCATTTTTCTAAAGCTGCTAAGCCAATTGCCTCAGTGAATCACTCTGTGTTGGTTAAACATACATGAACACTACTCAATGTGTTTACTGGCTTATTTTGTTGCCAAAACATGCATAAATGGAGTTTGATAAGCTCTATGTTTCTGGAAAAATATTAATAATAATAATAATAATAATAGCTAAGCCTTATGGTGCAAGCTTTATATGTGCTAAGGAATCATAAATGCCTTGGTTGATGGAGTGAAATATTATTGTGTTTATGAATTGGACACATGAAATGAAACATTTTGTGTTTATTTAGTAGGGGCAATGGTTATGTTTCATATTTTATTGATTGGAGTTTGATACCGAACCTGTGATAATCAGAGACAGAGATGGGGAGAGGGGAGAGTTTTGTTAATAATTGAAACCTTGCTTCAAGAACTTGGAGATTTTACCACTGTTGAAAAGTATTGATAGATGGAATTTCTTAGTTTAAATTTATGAATAATTGAAATACAGATATTTATTCTAGCAAAAGTTTGTGAACGCTCCACCCAATCGAATAGAGTTTTCCATTGTTGGTGTTGATGCTTAGGGCCTTAAACTAAAGGGAGCCTCGTTATCACGTGACCACCTAGAGGTTAGGACTTAACCTCTGGGTTAACCTCTTGCAAACCTAATCGAGGTTCAAATTCTGGAAGTGACCTCTTGCAAATGCAAGGTAAGGTTGCAAACTACAGGCGTGGACAATGGTTTAACCGTTCCTTGGATCTTTTGCATAGTGGTAGCATTATTGGACAAGGCTACGTTAGCTTTTAATGCTTAGACATCAGGAAGTATTTAAAATTGTGAATTTTCTCTTTGTAGTTCTTCCAAACATGTTTACTTTTACATTTTCAACCCAAGTACTTATTTGTTGTCATTGCTCTTTTGTTATAATTAATATACTCTTCAACCATGTTTTCTCATAACTTTGACCTTACTTTTCTTAATATTTTGTCAAACCAACAGCTTTATGAAGATGACATGTGCCTATGCATACTGGATACAAGTCCGCTGAGTCATGGGTAAGGTGTCATATGTCTCAAGGTGCAATTCCATATAGGTATATCATAAGGCATTGTACTTTTGTTATTTCACTATTTTATGGACATATATATACACATCACAGCTTGAGTAAATAAGAGTCATGTCTTTTCAGATTTATATTTGTGTTGTGACATTGAATGTCAAAATTGCTTCTTTTAGTCAATATTTAATGTCTTCAATCCTTTTCCATTGCACTTCCTTTATGTCAATGCAATTTTGAAGTCATTCTGGTGCACAATCTAAGTTAACACGAAAACTGCTTGTCCTGGTAAGCCAATCTATCATAATACATTAAGCAAAATAATATCCCAAAACAAATTGTGTTTTAGATTTGCTGAAAATTTCAATAGTTTCCCCTCTAATATTACCATTCATAAATGATAGCACTTGGTAAAATACACACTCACAACATGTCAACAACCACCAACGAACAACAAGCAGAAACAACAAAAATATAACGTTTGTAGTATTAAAAGATCAAGTATAATCCAAGATAATTTCCAAAAAAGTAATCTCCTACAGACGCAGTGTCAGCTTTTCACGAAAACAGGAGACCTACCCAAAGTTAACGGAGAGAACTACAGGTCCCACTAACATTGAAATTTGTAATCTGATTAAAAACAATAGAAGAGGTCTGTCATTCAGACTCACGGAGGGAATCATACTAACCAATGTGAAGTTAATTGGAAAAGGAAACACCAGCAAGGTACTAGTGGTTCCTTTTATGAATCGAGTAAGACACATCTAGTGCAACGAAGGTGGATAATATAAACAAAATAAATAAAATGTGCACATGTATAAGAAGTTAGGAATTTATAACTTAATAATTGTAAAGATGATTTTGTTTACTGAGCAAGCATAAAATAATGTGTAAATGTGATGATGAAATATAACCATTTCCAAAAAAGAAAGTTGTAGGTTTTTTTAATATTACACTGTTCACAATTGTGACAACCAAACTTGGAAGTTTTCATCTCATTGATGGCCATACCCTCCGATGTTGATACATCCCTAGGGCGATATAATCTAATGGATAATTCTTTACTCAATCACAATATATGATCTCATGCCATGGGGCAGGGCTTCATCTCATTGATAACCCTTTCTGTATACAGGATGATCCATCACACAAATAGCTTTTTTCTCTTGGAAATTGGAATAAAATATACTTATGCATAACTAGATGTACTTAGACTGTTATCTTCAGTAATGGCTATGGGATTCTAACACGGGCTCCCCATAAATATTTAAATATTAATGCCTACTTGTTTTATACCAAAGGAATAACATGAGATCAAGTTAGCCACTAATAGATACATCTAGTATGCCCAATTCTCTGTTTCCAACCTCAAGTCTACAAAAAAAAAAAAACAGATTGGTGGCAATGACTACTTGGGTTGTTTTCTGTGAGGATAAAATGAGCGTAAGAAGAATTAAAGGAAGAGAAACAAGGATTTAAAGCATTACGTTAAGTGGGTATGTCATACAAGTATAGAATCTGTGGACAAAAATTTGAAGAACATAGTAGGGATGAAGTATTTGGCTGAGGAGAAAGAAATAATAGAAAATATGGGTAATTGCATAACAAGTGGAGGTTTTTATTTCAAGTTAATTACAGAACTGTCATGCAGCCTTTTTCTTCTACTGGTGATGTATTTCAAAACAAAATATTCTTAACTGTGCAATTCAATTTGGAAGAAAAGTGATGTAAAATTTGTTTTTAATTCTGAAACAATATTTAAATACCATGGTTAAATTTGCGATTGTTGGATAATTTCTTTGTTTGTCAATGCCATAGTGTTTGATTTGGTAATCATCTTTGCCTAAAAGTTTACAATCCAAGTCCTTTTACTTTTTCAGCCATACTGCATGGTGTTTTTTATTTATCTACTTCTCAGTTCTACGTTGTGTTTTCTAGGCACTCCCTCATTATCCCAAAATCTCATTTTCCTTCACTGGATGCTACTCCTCCATCAGTAAGTAATTTTCAATAGGTACACAAGAAGATTTGCTTTATTATTTTGTAACTTCTGTACTGACTTTACTCTATAATTTTAATTCAATAATGAATTCTTTCTTCTCGACGAAAGTCCTTCTGTGAAGGTGATTAGGATGGATGTTAGTGGTGTTATCAATAATGAAATTAAATATATTCTTATTGTTTAAAGTTAAGATATGCATGCGTAGTGATATCTCTACTTAATCGGTGAAATGACTTGTTTGAGAGTCTTAATCCTAAACCCTAGGGTAAGTGAAGGGATTTATTTTTCTTTTGAGATGATTGTCAACCTTGTCGTATCCTAGTTGACACAGAAAAGGGATATAATAGTGCATGATGGCGAGAGAGAACA
>Ga0214544_1011133_pt1 | contig 12655 bp, 10 predicted proteins | sample CNSS3metaG_FD_160074 | JGI IMG/M metagenome (GOLD analysis project Ga0214544, IMG submission 160074) | Root nodule microbial communities from cowpea collected in UCLA plant growth center, Los Angeles, California, USA - CNSS3 | ecosystem: Host-associated > Plants > Roots > Nodule | place: USA...
CCGATATTGTATAAAAAGTCAGAAAGGGGACATAACTTATGTGGGAGAGTTAAACATTTAACAAACTTAATTTGGAAAACAAAGAAGCCTGGCTTAAAAAAAAAAAGTGAAAGAAAAATGAGGGATACATACAGATATCTTAGTCACCTGAACCAACCCCTATCACCCATAAATAAAATCAGCTAGGTAATGAGATATGCGTATTGTTAAAACTATACATTTGCATGACCACTTTACAAGGATTACTAAGATATGTCTTCACTCATTACCCATCAGATAGATTTGTCGGAATAATTATTACACAAGTTTGAAGGAAAACATAGCATTTTTTTAATCCCGCTAGTCAATCCTCCAATTTAACATTAGTCATGCTATTCAATCCATTTTAAGGGGAACATCAGTGCAGGGCAGATGAAACATAGAAACTTCAATCAAAACATTCAAGTTGGATATCATTATTACAAACTCTTAAATGAAAATCATACCACACACTACAGAACAGTAACTTAAGAACATCCAGAACATAAATCTAACATAAACTTTATTGGTCCGATAGATTGCAATTTCTCTCCGAAGTCAAGGTACAAAGATACAATAAAACACCAAAACAGAACTTTCCAAATCAAAATGCCAAATATTAGTAACACATAATAAATTCATATGAACTGCATAAGGAGGTCGGACCAGTGATAGAACTTATGACTACAAAAACAAAAGCACAGCAAATTCATATGCGTATTGTTAAAATTGCACATTTGCGTCACCACTTTACAGGGATTAGTGATATATTTCTTCACTCTTTACCCATCAGATAACTTTATCGGAATAATTATTAAACAAGTTCGAAGAAAAACATCATGGGTTATATATATATATATTTTCATATATATGGGTTATGGTTATAGACATGGTTATAGTCATGGTCATTGAGAGATTGTGGTTCTATATGATCATATGACATTAGTCTTACACATATAAGACCTTAGACACCACTTTTACACCAAAATCTTAAGGCAATGTTGTTATAGGTCTATATTCTTATATAGTGTTTAACTTTGTCTTTTCTATCCAATGTGGGACTTTGACTCACACTTGGACTATTCGCAATATCTCTCCTCAAGGGTGAGTCCCTTGTTTTTTTTCTTTTTTCATATGGTATATTTCCTTTCAGGTTATGAGTGACCCCTTTGGTTATGGATATGCGGTCAGTCACATCGGTGACCCCTTTTTGGTTATGGTTATGCGGTTAGTCACTCCGAACCATCGGCTCTGATACTAGTTGTTGGAATTTTTTTGGGCTTTTGAAAATATGAGAGATATGGAATATATGAGAGATATATATGATATGTTATACGGAGGAACGTGTTTTTGTTATATTTTGCTCTATATATAGAGTATATCAATAAAATACAAAAACATGTTCCTCCGTATAACATATCACATATATCTCTCATATATTCCATATCTCTCATATTTTCAAAAGCCCAAAAAAATCCCAACAATCTTGTCTAATCTCGCTATTCAATCCTCCCATTTAACATTAGTGATGATATCCAATCCATGTTAAGGGGAACCTTAGTGCAGGGCAGACGAAACATAGACATTTCAATCAAAACATTCAAGATAAACCTCTCCACAATCTGCAATCATATCAATTCAAGACATTATTATTACAAACTCTCAAAGGAAAATCAAACCATACAATACAAAACAGTAACTTAAGAACATCTAGAACATAACAAATCGAACAACATAAAGTTTATTGGTCCCATGGATTGCAATTTCTATCCGAAGTCAAGATACAATAATGGCAATGGTGTGTTTGAATGAGGCAATTTAAGAGAGTGATTCATTTATTTGGAGAATTTGAAATTCTCTGTAATGAGATGCTTTGTTTGGATATAGAAATTAAAAAACAGTTAAAATGCATGCATTTTCTGAAGTATTTCAATTAATTAAATTAGAAGAAATTCAAATATCCTCAAAAAATGTGAAATTTGAAAATTTTCTCACTCAACCTCACACTCTAGACTCAACCCCAAATGTCTGACAAACATGACAGGTTGAACTGGCCAAACAATTCAAATGGATCATACCGACCTGGCGACACAAACGGGTCAAGCAGGCTCGACGACCTAAACAGGTCGAGCAGGCCTGACGGGTCAGACAACCCAGACGGGTCAGGTGGGCCAAACGGGTCAGACGGGCCCAATGACCTAAACGAGTTAGGCGAACCCGATGACCCATACAAGTCGGGTGGGCCAACGACCTAAACGGACGAGGTGACTTGATGACACATATGAGTCGAGCAGACTTGACAACTCAAACAGGTCGGTGAAGCCCGACAACCCACACCGTCCAAGTATGCCCGACGACCAAGATGTGTTTGGCTGGCCCAACGGCCTAGACGAACTTCACTGGCCCTACGACATAAATGGGTTGGGCGGGCTTGACGATCCAAACAAGACTAACGACTCAGACGAGCCTGGTGGGCTCGAAGACAGAGACGTGCTGAACCGACCTGACAAGCAAGACGAGTCAGCGGGTTCGATGGCTCAAGCAGGACGGGCAAGCCCGACAACCCACATGGGTTTGGCGGGTTAGACAACCTAGAGGTGTCGGGTGGGTCTAACGACCTAGACATGTCGGGCAGGCCCAATGATCCGACCGACTCGTCGACCCAACAAACTTGACCGACCTGTTTTAAAATTTATCATGTACTCAAAACATAATTAAGCCTAAAATAAATATTGATAAAAGGAAATTTTACCTTACAAAAAATTCAATTATTTTATTCAAACAAGAAATTGAAATGTAAGATATTTTAATTTTTTATCCAAATAAATTAGTTAAAAAAGGAAAACGAATTTAATTATAAATAATTTAAATACAATTTATTTCAAATTTTCAATATTATTGAAATACTTTATCCGAACATCAAATAAAACCATCTGCACCAAAACAGAACTTTCCAAATGGAAATGCCAAATGTTAATAACACATGATCAATTCACATCAACTACCAAGACAGCACGGTTTCAAAGAAATAAAAATACGGTGCAAAGAGTACGGAATCTACTCCACGTACGAAGAATGAAAAAATGATACGGTGGTGACAAGGTTTCATACAGTGAGCACATCCTCAGAGAGAGAGCAATTTAAGCATACGTAAAGGATTCGTCAAATAATAATACGAGAAAATAAGGAAGCAATTGCAACTCACCGACATCGGTAGAGGTCTCCGGTGACCCCGCAGAGAGGGAAGAGTTCAGCGAATAGAAAACGGTATTCTGTTTGATCTGTTCCGGTGAAAAGACTTGGAAACACGTGACAGATTTGATTCGCACGTGCGATTGCCCTGGAGGAGTAGATGCATAAAGGCAGCAAGGCATGCAAAACGCGTGAGTGTCGTTAATATAAGGAAGACTTTTGACTTTCCTTTGACTGACTAAAGAACTTTCGCGAGTTTCAAAATCGGTAAGAATACATTTAACCATAAGTTTTAAACACTTGAAAGCAGAGTTTTAATGACAGACCTTTTTCGAACTTCAGAATTCGGGAGTTAAATTCTTAATTAGGAATAATATCTCTAGCATTAAAAATGACCTATTTTTTTTTTCTTTTCCTCGGTTATTTTTGTAAAAGTAAAAAGGAAACAATTTTTTTTCCTACAAGGTTGTAGACCAAGTTAATCTAGATTTGAGCAAGTGTTGCAATAAATGTTAAAAGTAAAAGAAAAATCTATATTATCCGAGTCTATAAATTCTTAGAAAATAATATTTTAAAATTGATAATAATTTAAAAATAATAAGACTAGATTATTTTAATATTAAAATATTTTAGTACGAATAAAATTGTTATAAAAGAGTTTTATTATTTTAAAATATATTATCTTTAAAACAACTACTTTTTTGTGTTTACTTCTTTGTAAGAGTTTTGTCTTTCTGATCATCTAATTGAAGAATCGAAATTATAGGATTGATCCTCTCGATGAACTTTTCAATTTGGAATCGATTAGTTTCTCCGTTTGTGTTCGCATAAGTTAAGTTTCCGCTATCTTTTTTATCTTTTTCTGTTCTTTTGTTGTATGTAAGTCATCTTCTGCTTGCATGCATCGTTTTAATTATCAATATGAGTCTTTATTGATCAGTGATCATAATTTATGTCCTGATTATTCTTGTGATATTTTTACATGTAGATAGAACGTTCCTGGAATTAGAGGCGTTTAACATTTATAAAATTGTTTAAACAGGAGACTAGGGAAACTAATTTCTCTGTCATAATACTTGAATGTGTTAGAAATGCGCATTGTATAACTATTTTGTGATTAATTGATATATATGATAGGCGAGATTGCTTCTGATGTTTGAAAACTATGAAGATGTGTGTTTTACGTGTTATTTGAGAATAACTTTTAAGTTAAAGGTGTATTTACATTCAATTAGTGTGAATATTTTGAAAAAATTGATGTTTGATACTGAAATGGTCTCCGCAATTATTTTGAAATTATATAGACAGACTAGAAATGCATAAAAATAGTTTAGATTAGTTTCTGCATAATTAAAAGTCAAAAATAAAATAAAATCACAAATTAACACAAACACAATTTACCGTCTTTTAAGTTAATAAAAATGACCATTCAACAAATTGATAAAAATTGAAATTAAATTATGACTAAATTACATAAACTCAGCTTAAGGACCAAATTAGCATTTAAACATATTTTTAACATATAACCTATGCTTTAGATTACCAATAAATAATATATTTTGCTGTTTTAATTTTTAATAATTTCTTACAGACATTAAAAACTCAAGCTAGGTCTAAAGATATTAAATAAGTTAAAGTTAAAAAAAAAAATACAATAAGTTATTTTATCCCATTGGTACTAGAAACATAAAACAACGGTCTTAATTAATATAAAATGAGAAACACACTTTAAAAATTAATTTCAGGAAAAGAAAACTTTGAAGGATAAAGTGTAGTTGCAAACTAAAATAGTTTATTAGAAAATTAATTATTTAAATATTTTCTAAAGTACAATCCATATTTAATAAATCTAAATTAATTTAATTAAATTTATCTATTTTTTTTCAACGTTTATTATTGCACTTTGTCGTCAAAAGTGTATTTTTTCTATTTAAGAAAAACAAAATCCTACAAGAATTATATATATATATATATATATATATATATATATATATATATATATATATATATATATATATATATATATATCAATTTATATTAAGAGTGTATTTGAATTTTGAAGATAAAATATATATTTGATATTTAATTATAAGTAATATTTAGTTACAAATTGTTATTATTGACATTAAAAATGTTAAAGAATATACACATGTTATGAAAACAAAATCTATTAGTTTCTGAAAAAAAAAATCAAATGAAAGTAAATATAGAGAAGTGAAAACATATAATCTTATAAGTTTGTATTTATAAAAAATGAATTTTAATATTAAACTTAATTAAAATGATTAGACACGTACAAAGAGAACCGTCCACGGTGGCTCCCTCTCCCACAATTTAAAATTAAACAAACACAGCACCAATAATTACGAGTTATTAATTTACTACGACGCCACCAAAATAGAAGCTAGACGCTATCCTATGGAAGCACGCCACGTGTTTGAAGAGCGGGTCCACGTCAACGTAGCGGCAGGGAATTACAACCATAGAGACCCACCGAAGAAACTACCTCACCGAATCCAAATCTTCCTTCGCTTCCCTTTTCTTGCATTGCCCTAATTCCTCAAATTCCCCTCTCTTTATTCTCCCAGATCCCGGTAAACGCCCCCTTCGCCTTTTCCCTCCCTTTCTCAGGAAAATTCTTTCAATTTTCTCGAGAAAGTGAAACGGAATTATGAGCTTTCAGGACATCGAGGCTGGCCGGCCCTTCGGTTCCAGGCGTGGCTTGGCCAACGGCAAGCAGGACCCCACGCAGGCGGTGGCTGCCGGAATATTCCAGATCAACACCGCCGTCTCCACCTTCCAGAGACTCGTCAACACCCTCGGAACCCCCAAAGATACCCCCGAGCTCCGCGAGAAGCTGTTAGTTCTTCATCATCACACTCAATTTCTTTAATTTCCGCCAACTGATCGTTATTGACTTTTTATTTTCCCAAGAAAACGAAAAAGAAACGTTCCCCTCCCCCCCTTTTACCCCCTTCAACATCAAAATTGTTGAATCAGCTGAATGGCCGCTCGAATTACGATCTTTCCATGTTGCTTGGTGTTTTGGGGATCGTTTTCGCTTAGATGGGCTAAGTTTGGGTTCTTTATTTTTCTCGATTGAATTGAAGTTAACCTTTTTTTTTTGGGTTATACAAGGTTAACTTCGTTAATTTAATTCCACTTTAAAAGTGAATAGGAAGAATGATCAGAAATTGCTATTTTTTATGCTTTAATCGAGGTTATATTTCCTCTGGTTGTTTCTCTAGTCAGGATTAAGCTATATAGTGATATGCCAATGCCAATTTTTCAAATCAAGAACAGGACATTCTATGTAATGGAATATTTGATGATCATAATGTTAAGTAGTTATACTATTGTAGAAGGTAGCTTCGTGATTTAAAGTAGTTAACAAATGAAGCCGAGGGATGTTGGGAATCTGAACTCTTTTTTTGGCCTTGCAAAGTGGACACTATCCCTCTTGTATATTAAGTCTTGATTTAGTGGAACAAGGACCTCTTTGGCTCTTACTGTGGTTGACTAATATTTTAAGCTATTTTAAAATTTACAGCCACAAGACAAGACTACATATTGGGCAATTGGTGAAGGATACATCAGCTAAACTTAAGCAAGCCAGTGACATTGATCACCATGCTGAAGTTAATGTAAGTTTGAACCTTTATCTTGTGTTTTACTGCATCTGCATGTGCAGAGCAGTTAATTTATTTGGTCCCCGTCTCCGGATTTTGTGATCGTCTTCCAAAATGCATTAACTCCTCTGAATAAATTGCTGTCATTTTTACTGGATTGGTAATTTTATAATCAATATGCATCATTCTTTTAAAGAATACTGTGAAAGTTTGTTACAGGCAAATCCTTTTGTTTGGTTGCACGACCTTCAATGCCTTTTACCTAAAAGTTTTCCTTATTTTTGCAGGCAAGCAAGAAGATCGCAGATGCTAAACTTGCTAAAGACTTTCAAGCAGTATTGAAAGAGTTTCAGAAGGCACAACGTCTTTCAGCTGAAAGGGAAACGGCATACACTCCTTTTGTTCCCCAAGCAGTCCTTCCTTCCAGGTGATTTATCAATTATAATTAGAGCCTATAGAAGTTTAGGTGCAAGACTGTGTTTCTTGTTTTGAAGTGTATGGCTTATGCAGAATGGACATGCTTCTGAATGAAGATTGGGCTACTTTTAGAACTTTGCAGTTTAATTTTATGCAATTGGTTTCTAGGTTATCGATTCTTCTTCTGTAGTCACTGCCAGTGTATAATATACCTTTGCAAACAATGGTATGACGTAGATTTTCATTTTGGCTTGCAGCTATACTGCTGGTGAATTAGGTGTTGGTTCTGATAAATCACCAGAAGAGCGTGCCTTACTCGTGGAATCAAGGAGGTATTTTCTCATTTATGATTAGTAGTATGTCAGTGATTTGCTGATTCGTTTAATGTATTATTGACCTATTTCCAATATATGGTGTGGCAAAGCAATTTTTGAAATGTAATTTTGGGTCAATGATCAGGATTAACCATTTGAAAATTTAGAGTTGGTGAAAAATAGGATGCTTTTATTTTATTTTTTATTTCTTCCTTGGTGATTCAAATCAGCTGGAATCATGAAGTGATCGTGTCTACATTGTTAAGTTTGATTGGACAACTGAATGTCAATTGTTTATCCTGAAAAAGGCTATCTTTCCAATTTAGCTGTTGGATTTAGTACCACTTATTCATCTGCAACATACTATTATCCTGCAAAGCATTGATATCAACTTCTTTCCGCTTTTTTTCTCTTTTAATGCTCTGGTGGAATGAAATTGGTGGCATAATCAATGTTAGAATTATCCGTCATGTGACTAAAGTAGATGAATAATTGAAATTGTGCATTATCAGAGTTTTAAATTTCTCTACATTGCATTATTTCAGTACCTTAGCTCTTGTTTTATTCATTCTGTAGGCAGGAGGTTTTGTTCTTAGATAATGAGATTGCCTTTAACGAGGCCATCATTGAGGAAAGGGAGCAAGGCATTCAAGAAATACAGCAGCAAATTGGTGAAGTTAACGAGATCTTCAAAGATCTTGCTGTGCTTGTCCATGAGCAAGGAACCATGATTGGTAATTTTTTTCATTCCTTTTATGTTCCTGATTGTGCTCATCTTTATATAGCTGTTTACGAATTTATTTTTCCGTACTTGTTCATGTTCTCTAATGCCACTAAATTTCATTTTACAGATGATATTGGCTCCAACATTGAGAACTCCCATGCAGCAACAGCACAAGCAAAATCTCAACTTTTAAAAGCTTCGAAGACCCAAAGATCAAATTCCTCTTTGGTAATGTATCAATTTTCTAATTGCAATAACATTACTGTTTGTAAGACTCAACCTCCTTCCATGAAATGACTGTTATATGTGGAATCTCCAGAGGAGATATCTTCTAAAGGGGGTTTGACTTAAAAATGTTTGTATGGGCATGTTGTGCTGATGTTGTATTTACTTGCAAGATTAAATTTATTGATGATTACAGTACATAACACGTATTTTAGAAATGAGTGGATTTATTTGAATAAACTCCTCCACAAGTATTTTTACAAGCATGAAGGAAAATTAAATGAAATTATCTATAAATTAAAACTAGTTTACGGATAAGCTAATATGTAGCATTTCTCAAGAATATTTTTAACTTGTGCATGAACTAGTTTTATATTATGGAGAAAAGTTTATTTCATTTTATATTATTTTCTTCTTCTAGAAATACTTATAGAGAGACATATTCTAAACATACTATACATGCAGCGTAAATCTTTGTAGGTGGTTTAGCCTATAATTTTGTCAATTATTATCAGTTTGCATATTGCAAGCAATATTTGTTTTCCATTTTGAAAGTAGGTTTGGTGGAAGGGAAGAAGTATGGAAGGGAAGAAGGGTTGGTGGAATAAGTAATACCTTATGTAATTTCCTACTTAAAGCAGTTATGATAGGCTGTCTACCATTTTGAAAGATTTGTTTGTCCATCGTTGGTCAATATTTAGTCTTTTTTTCACCCTTTTGAAATCTTGGTGTATTTCCCTTGTTAACGTTGTCCTCTTTTCTTTGCTCCATAGACATGCTTGCTTTTGGTGATTTTTGGGATTGTGCTTCTGATCGTGATCATAGTTCTTGCTGCTTAGACAAATATTGTCTCAATTCCATTATGAAGTAAATGCATATATACAGAGCAGCAGATATCAACTTCCTTGCTGAAGATATAACTTGATCGGTGTTTTGTCGGGTCTGGTGATTGACTGGAGTTTGTTGCATCTGATTTCAGTTCAAGATGTGAGAATTCCCATAATTTTGTTGTGGGGTGTTATGTTCTCTCTATATGTTAGTGTTTGGGGTTTTCAAATATGTCACGACTTATGTTGTAAGTCCTCTCCTTGTTTCTTTAATTGAAAAAGTATTAATTCTTTCATTTCCCTTGTAAATGCAACACTGAAACTGGCTGGTTGTGCTGACTCTTCAGTAAAACCTTCGTATATGGTAATATGTTTCTCTTCTAGTGTTTTTATTTCCCAAAGTTGGAACTATAATGTGTATGAAGAAAAAATGTGGATGTATTTGATGAGTTTATTCTGTGAATTACATTTATTAGTCGTGTGGGGGAAATTGCTCGTGTGTATTCTGAAAGCCCAAAAGGCAAGGAAGCTGTGGAAAATTGCTTTAGTTTTAGTATTATTATTTTTATTTATTTTACATAATGGAAACCCTTTTTCATTCTATGATTGGCCAATCCCTGTAGAAAGGTAAAGAAGATTAAAAAATTGTATGGAGTTTCCTGGAAATTTCTTGTAAGCTCTGAAAGCAACATTTTAATTAACTTGTGTTGTGTAAATCTGCTCTTTGTAATTTACGTACATATAGTCTTGTCTCTGATGGAAATTGTATTATAGTGCATATACATCCAACCGTAGTTGCAAAGTTATCTTAGATCATTTGTTTCCTTGCATTGTTCCGGCAACATCAAGACTTAGCCACTTCGCCATTGTTGTCTACTCTATTGTTTATGTCGGACCAATTGAAAATGTGAGTCAGAATGTGAGAAGTAGATACTGTCACCAATTTTTTTATCCTTTTTCTGTAACTATGTGGATCGCACTTTTGACTTCTAAGCAGAAAGTTTTAAGTATGTGGGAATTTCAAAGTAATGCTGTGTTTATTTTGACTTGTATGTCTAACCAGATAAGGAAAATTGTTGAAGAGGTTGAGTGAGTCAAAATGTTTTGGATGAAGGGATGAAGAATCGAGGTGGTGGAATAAAAATGTTTTAGACAAGGTAAAAATTAAAGAGAATGTTTTAAATTCTTGTAAGTGTAGTAATATTGAAAACTGGACAAAGTATCGTAACAACATTGGAAACTAGACAAGTATCATACCTAGGATTGAGACAAGTTGTGATTGAAGCACACAATCTAAAGTCCTTGAGGAGTTTTACAAACCCTTGGGACAACGAATAGAGAAAGTAAGATATATGAGCTTGTCAAAAGTACAGAAACGAATACAAAGAGATCTAGATTAAGATGCTTGAAGAATGAAAGGAGAAAGTTTTTGTTGCATATCATGATATTAGTGAGATAGAGAGTGAATGACATTTGATTTATTTTTAGAGAATGATTATGGATTGGATTTTTAATTATCAAATTCACGTTCATTTTAGATTCAAATAATTGGATTAGATTTTTTATTCAAATCCATTTTTTCAACAGAACTAGATTGAATATTTCTAAAATCAAGATCCAAATATTTAGATCAAGACTTATATTCAAAACCAATTATTTAGATCAAGTTCAAAATCCAAAATTCATTTTTTATAAAATAAATTTAAATTGAATTTTCTAAAACTTGTGTCCTTAAGGTTGACACCATTAAATTTGATAGAATTTTTGTCGGGGCCAACTTGGTCGAAACGGCCAAATTTTGTCTGGGGTTGACTCGGCCTAATACGATCAAATTTGGGTCAGGATTGACTTGGCCAAATTTCAATCACAGTCAGCTCCGTTCAAACAAAAAAATTGTCTAGGGTCGACTGAGCAGAACATGGCGAAATTTGGGCTAGGGCCGAGTCGGCCAAATCTCAATGGAGCCAACTTGATTGAATTTGGTCGAATTTTTACTAGGGTCCACTAGGCTGAATATTGCCAAATTTTGGTCGCGTCCTCTTGGCCAAATACGACTAAATTTCATTGGGGGTCATCTCAACCCATTATGGTCAAATTTGGATCGGGGTCAACTCGGTCGAATACTTTCAAATTTGGTCCAAGACCGGCTGGGCCAAATTTTGACTAGGCCGATTTTGACTGAATTCAATCGAATACGACCAAATTTTGTATAGGATCACGCCAACTCAGTCAAATACAGCCAAATTTGGGCTAGTCCATATACCTTTGGCCTAACCGAACTAAAAATATAAATTAAAAATTTAGATTAAATATTTTGGATTATCCATTTTGAAAATCTAGATTAGAAATTGGATATTCAATCCATAAAACATATAAAATGGAGATCAGATTGAAATCCATATCCAATAAAATAGATTTTAAATGGATTAGATTTTTAGTAAAATGGATCTTAAATAGATTGGATCAAAGCAAAAGTAGATTGGATAAAAAATTAAATTTTTTGCCCGGTCATACTTATTTCCATAAAATTCAAATTGGAGAGGTAAAAGAGAGCATTGGAAGCATGTATCAGGATAAAGTTTGTGGACTCTGATATTCTTATTGAATTTTATAGAAAATCTATTTGTTTTTAGTAAGGTGATAAAAAAATTTCGAGAGTAAATTGTGATTTATATATGATTTTAACTCACTAGAAAAAGGTTTATGAATAATTGTCAAGAAAAGTGTTGTGGGTGACTTTGAAGAAGAAAAATGTTCTCGTAACTTTTATAAAGCTGTATATCACAATTTTTTATTGATAAAATCTCAACAAAATGAGATAGTAGAAAAAAAATAACATTTTGAAGAAATGGATAAAACTATGTATTTGTTATGAAATAAAGTGAATAATAGAGAGAATAATAGATAATAGAGAAGAAACAATAGAGAATAGAGAATGAGAGAGCAACTCATTTGTGTATTATTATTGATAGGAAGAGTCCTATTTATAGATACAATATGTAATCCATAAAGGAAACAAATCAACTTAGTTAACACAAATATTTACCATAAAGAGTAATGAATCATATGAGTAAATGTATCAAATCAATGGACAATCATTAATTCATAACACTCCCCCTTGAGTGTCCATTGATAAAGAATGTGCCTCGTTAAAACCTTACTAGGAAAAACCCTTTGGGATAAAAAAACCTAGTGAAGGAAAAAGAGTACAACATTCTGTATTCTTTAATACAATATTGTTCATCACATATTCTATTTCTCCCCCTCATGTAAACTTACATCATTAAGGTGAGTCCGAATTTGTGAGTC
>Ga0214544_1011135_pt1 | contig 12653 bp, 13 predicted proteins | sample CNSS3metaG_FD_160074 | JGI IMG/M metagenome (GOLD analysis project Ga0214544, IMG submission 160074) | Root nodule microbial communities from cowpea collected in UCLA plant growth center, Los Angeles, California, USA - CNSS3 | ecosystem: Host-associated > Plants > Roots > Nodule | place: USA...
GACAGCAACACCTAAAAGAGAGGAGAAATTTATAGAGGCATGTGGTCAAGTGAACATTCCATTTAAGAAAAAATTAGTTCTTGATTGCAAGACTAGGTGGAATTCTACATTTTTTATGCTTCAAGTTGCTACACAATACAAAGATGTGTTTCATAGATTATCACAGCGAGATTATCAATACAAAGCTTTACCTAGTGAACATGATTGGATGATGGCAAATGAGATTTGTCAAAGATTGGAATTATTTTATGATGTGACACTTTTATTCTCTAGTACTTTATATCCAACTGTGAATGTGGTTTTCCCAAAAATATGTGAAATTAAGTTGGCTTTGATTGAATGGCTTTCCTGTCCTAATTCTATTATTCATGGAATGGCTGCAACCATGATTACTAAATTTGATAAGTATTAGGGTGTGATCAACGGGGTGATGGCGGTAGGAATTGTATTAGATCCCAGGTACAAAATTGACTTGTTAGATTATTTTTTCCCTCAAATTTATGGAGAAAATTCTCATTATGAAATTGAGAGGGTAAAATCTATTTGTCAAGATTTGGTAAAAGAGTATGCCATTAAAGTCAAGGGTAAAGAATTGGCTGCTTCATCTCAAAGTTCAAACCTAAATGTAGTGGATGTAGGTATTCTTGGAAGAAAAGAAAGTTGGAGGTCAAATTTTGCAAAACATAAGATTGCAAAGAGAAGTGAAACACCAAATTTTAAGTCAGAATTAGATCGTTATTTAGAAGAGGCAATACTTCGTGATTCATATGCACAATTTGATATCTTAGCGTGGTGGAAAAGTAATGGGTTAAAATACCCAACCTTGCAAATGCTGGCGAGAGACATTCTAGCAATCCCCATCTCAAATGTTGCTTCAGAGTCTTCATTTAGTAATGGTGGTCAGATTCTTACCCCACATCGTAGTAGATTACTTCCAGATACTGTGGAGGCATTGATGTGTCTCCAAGATTGGTTATGGACCAACATGGAAGGTAATGAAATTAATACTTTTACTTAAATATTTTAATTAAGTGATATTTAGAAATTTTTAATGAACTTCTTATATTTTCAGGCTCTTCTAGATTTAAATTGGACAACATGAAACTTTATACAATGTTGCAAGATGTGGACATTGATGAAGTTAGTAATTTCTTTAATATTTCATTCAAAAATAAACTACAACATAAATTATTAGTGATTTTTTATTTGTTTATTTTTCAGGAATCAATCGGAGGAAGTGGACTTGTTGATCCAAGCACTAATTAAAGAATTTCTATTATGTTGAACGTCATTTTATATTTATTTTTATAATTATTTGGATTTGTATGAACTTTATTTGAACTTTATTTAAAATTTATGACAATGATGTATTTTATTTGAATTTATAATTAAATATTTATTTTTTAAAATATTTTTGTAAATACCCGTGGGTACCCGTGAATACCCGCAGGTACCCGTGGATACTTGCGGATATGAAAAAAATAGACGGGTACCCGCATAACGGATACCCGACGGATATGGGTACGGGTACGGGGCTGATATTTATCCAGTGGGTAGGGTACGAGGGATCTACTACCCGTACCCTACCCGCCCCGTTGACATCCCTAGCTCTGATCGGGTCTAATTTTGTGAGTGATGGGAGGGATATAGATAAAAATTTAAGGAGGTGTAACAGTGAAAGTTGATTGTGTGGCTCATTTATGAAAAAAGGTAGTGTATATGTAATTTAGGGGGTGCATGACACATTTTCTGGAATTCATTCATTTTGCCTTTATTTTGAAGCATGAAACAATTTATTTTCACACTTTGAATGTCCCAAAATTTAACTTTAGCTGCATCAACAAACGTTAGAATATCCAAGAATATTTTATTCAACTAATATCACTTTTTAAGACATTTTTATCTCATAAACTCAATAAGTCTAATTATGACAAACCCTAATTAATTCAATCTTTTAAACACATAAATTCAATTAAATGCCCAAAAGTAAACATTAAATGAGTGCATAAATAAGAACTCATCACTTATGCATTTTTAACCTGTTGATTTTATAATTATATTTGTTGATTTTACTTAACCGGATACTGTGTGCATGAAACTATTATTTGAGGATTTTTTAACCTATTGATTTTACAAATCTATGTGTTCATTTCACTTAAACCACCGTATATTGGCATAAAAATGATTCATTAGTTGACTAGGTCAAAGTAATGGTCACATGATCAAGTACAGTGTCCTTGCAATAACTATTGCATCAACTATTTCTACTTTTCCGAATACATTGACCATAAAGCATATATGTTGTGTGATTCCAATGTGCATCCATCCTACATGATCTGAATTAATTGATCCACTCTTGAAAACTCATTAAAAACACAATGCTTTAATATGATACATAAACAACATTAAATAAAATAAATTTGCATAGTTTAACTCACTGATTTCAAATTCAACGTGTTCATCTAAAATTACTGAATTTGCAAATTTGTATATGCATCCATATCTCTTAGAAAAAGCCATACAAATAGTCAACATGCCTCAATGCCAACAACGTCATACTCAACCTAAGGAGGAACACTTCAGTCCTTCCACTCCAAATTCTCCAAACCACGAACACCAAGGCAAAATTGAGGCAAGGTTTGAGGAAAATGAGGACAAGAAACAAGTGTTCTTGATTGAGATGATGAAGTAGCAAACTTGCATTCCAAAGGTGTTGTGTATTTCATGGCTCAAAACTGAGGGTTTTGATGGTCTCTATCAATAGCTGAAACATCAAAAACTAAAATCTTTCCTTGAACTTGCGGGGAAAATATACCATGATTTGGTACAATAATTTTTCACCAATCTTCAGTTCAAGAGTGGTGTTTTGCTGTCATGTGTAAAGGGTGTTCAAATGGAGATTTCCAAAATGTCCTCGAAGGATGTTCCTAGCCTAAGATAAAGAGGTGTTCAAGTGAGGAAAAGTGAAATTGGTGCTCTTTGAGAATCAACAAAGTGTAGTATTACGGGCAGTGCTAGGGAAACCCTGGAGGTGAAATCAGGACATTCCATGTTGGTGGTCTCAAGGTGGATAAAAGGCTACTTGCCATGATTGTCACCAAAATCATGGTACCTCGTGCCAACAACCATTCATCCTTGAATGGGGGTGATTTGATTCTCATGTACTGCATCCAAAACAACATCTAGGTGGTTGGAATTTTGTGATTTGTGATCACATGATGAAGGCCAAAAGGCTCACAGACTTTAGGCTCCCATATGTGGTATTGATCTCCAAGTTCATTGAGTACTTTGGAATTGATCTAGAAGATGAGTAAGAGGAATCCACTGGGATTTTAAATTAGGTTTCTGCCTTAATATGCACAAGATGGGATTTACCAAGACTGCCAATGTCTGGACAATAGGAAGTGTTGGTGGAGTAGCAACTGGTGGGGCCAATGATCATAAAGTTTGCCCAAGTGGGGAAAATCAAGAGGATAAGGGCAAACCCACTACTGAACAAATGGAGATTGTCCCCTACAACCCTCTAGAAGACAACCCTATGTATTCCCACTTTGAGAGGTTGGTCCTTCATCAAGTGCATGAACTTAATGTGTCTCAAAATGAACTCCACACCTTTTGCAAAAAGAGGTTCCATGAGTTGGACGACCAAATTCATGGCATACATGATTTGTTGACCTTATTCTAGAACAGAGACAATCATCAGGATGAATGATCAAGTTGGTTTTTAAGATCATGCATTTTAGTTGGTTGTTTTTAAAATTTAGCATGTTGATTGTATCAGGTTTCATTTTTTATCTCTTCTTTGTTATCATTTCTGCTCCTATGTATCATGGGATTTTATTAATAAATTGGTTTTGTAAGACCCGAAAATTTTAAACAATTATTTAATAAATTCGTGTAGTGGAAACCTTTATGACATTTAATGTTGGGTTTATGTTGTGGAATAGTATTAGCTCAAGTGGTTGGGGACTTTGATTCAAGTCTTGTGTATGTTAATAATTTAATTGTTATTATTTTTAATAATATGCTTGATAATGATTAGTGATAATATAATCCTAAATGAATTAGTTATGAATAGGAATTATCAAAAAACATGAATTGGTTGATTGGTTGTGCATTGACTAGGCACTAGTGTGATTGTGTATTTGAACCTTGGCTTATGTCAGAAACCCTAACCGTTAGAGGGGCTAGCCAAGAGGGTTGGAAAAACCATCTAAAGATGGCCTTTGAAGGGAAATTACAACCATTATGAATTCAATTTCGTTTTTTTGATATTAATCGTAATTAAAGCATAATTAAGAGGCAATTTGGAGGAGAGAGGGTGAATTTTTTAGACTGCCAAATTGTGAGTGCTTTGAGGAGAGATTTCTGAGCACGTAGATTGGAATCAAGGAGACCTTGCTGCAAGGTGTAAGAGTGGTATCAAAGGGAGGTCATTGTGAATCAAGAAGGAACTCTATTATTTGCAATTGGAGCAAGGAGTATCGGCTTAGGGGAGTTGTCTACACGTTTAATTGTAATTGGGAAATTGTAGCATGTATTGGTTGTGTATGTTGCTCTTGAATGGTCCTGAATTCTCCACAATTCTAGAAAATTCCCAGAAACCGCCTGGTGGGTCTTCATAGCTGTCAAGCAACTCATATGAAATTACCCAGTTTATGGGTTTCTGATATGAACCACTTAGCGATGATGAACTACTGTCGGGCGACACACGTGTGAGTGAGTTGTTCTGTGTGTTTTATGAATTTTGTGAAATTGTGAAGGTTCCATTAAGTTTATATGTATTGTTGGATGATATTGCTGGGTGAAATTGAGGAGTGGTACTAGGTTTTGGTTGACTGACTGAATGAATGTGTTTGAACATGAACGTGGGTTGGGATTGTGAATTTTGGGGGTTTTGGGATAGGGAGTAAAATTGTGGTATAAAAATTGATAAATCTGGTAGGATTGAGTGCAGATGGATTATATGACCAAGGAAATTATCTGGTAGAGGGATATTTTATAATAATTGATTAATAGAAGGGTAGTTAGGGTTTTGGGCTCGAACAGGTGTTGAATAACTACGGGAAATTTACAGAATTTGGATGCACCATCTGGCAGCATCTGGTTTGCTGTAAGACCCGAGAAATTTAAATAATTAAATAAATAATTATTTAATAAATGTGGATCGTGGGAGCCTTTATGGCATTTAATGTGGTTTGTTATGATGTGGAAAAGTACTAGCTCAAACGGTTGAGAATACTTAGTTAAGTTGAAAGGACTTGGGTTTGAGTCTTATGTATGTTAATTATATGCTATTTTAATAAGTGTATGATTTTAATGTTAATGTTATGTGTGAATGTGCTTAGTGATAATGTAATCCTAAAATTATTGGATTATCACGAAACATGAATTGGTTGAATTGGTCGTGCATTGATTTTGTAATTGAATGGTTGTGGGTTCAAACCTTGTTAAGAACGAATTTAATTTTTCTTTTTGCCAAAATTTCTTTTGGCATGGAGATGAAAAGGCAGAAAACCCTAGCTGCCAAGGGAGGCAGCCTAGTGGGCTGGGAGACAACCAATAATGGTCTTTGAATGGTCATTAACACCTAATTCAAAGCCATTTTCGTTTTCCCTATCATTAACAAGCATTGAGGCTTAGTTAATGGTCTAATTAAAGAGTTTTTGATGAAGAAAGAGAGACAAACGTGAAAGGGCAGAGGAAAAACGAAATTGACAGTAAAAAAGGGGGCTCTGAAGGTGTTTTGGGTGGATTTAAGAAGAACATCAAGTGCATTGGGAGAAGGCCAAAGTTGGACTAGTGGTGGCACAAGAGAAGTCTTGGTTCTTCCAAATTGAACAAGGATTAACAGGTTAGGGGAGTTCCCTTATATGTGTATATGATCTGTACTTATTTTCATGTTATACTATATGAATGTGATGCCTTTATATGATAAAAATCTCTTTGTTTACACGTTTCTGGAAAATTCCCAGAAACCGCCTAGCGACTTTAAGTGTGCCGCCAGGCGACGCATGAACATTAACCCAATTCTGGGATTTTTGTGATGAACCGCCTGGCGGCAAGGGTGGCTCCGCCAGGCGATGCGAATACTGTATAAAAACACTATTTTTCGTACTTTTCGTGCAACAAGAATCACAGAGCGCAACTTTGATACCGCCAGGCGCCAAGCTTTGATTTTCTTGGCGCTAGGCGCCACAAATTTTTCTTGTTTGCGCAGTTTTCATAACATGTTGTTCTTCACTTTGAACGGTGGAGATTGGAATTTGATGTCTGCAGCTAGAGATATACATCACTCATGATTGGTTGTTTTAATTCCCTAATAATATGATTATCAATCGATGATTAAGTGTGCTTAAGTGATGGTGTGGCCTTGATTGACGAATGTATATATATAATATATATAGATGTGTGATTGATGAGTATGTTTTTAGTAGTGCTTGTTGAGCCATGTTGAATATATGAACATATATATGTTAGCTCAAATGTATGATGTTATAAGTGTGTGAATAAGGCCATTATTGATGATATCACTATGACCGAGTGTTGCATGATCATGACGGGTTTTGGAAAAGTATGGGAACATGATAATCATACTTTAAATGTAATGGAATTACGAGGGCATGCAGAATAAGTATATAACTTTCATTGTGTCTTTTGTGGGGTTTGTGAATTGTAAGCATGCAAAGGGTTGGTAAAATGAGAAGGGGAAAATAAAATGTGTGTTGGAATTGATTTAAGAGGTAAGTATATATGAATTATAAAAGAGAGGATTATGTGCTTATACTTGAAAGATGTGTATGTGTTGTGATGTTGTAATTTGGAATATATGAATGTGTATGTTGATTTCTGGATGTTTGAGAATTGAATGGTTGAATTCTAGGAAATGAATTAGAGTACCTAAAACCAGTAGTGTCACATTACTGGTGTAGCGCCTGGTGATGTAGACTAAACCGCTAGGCGATAGTAGGAAACAAGAATGTCTTGTGAGTTGTGGCTCCCGGCAGTGATGTGGAACCGCCAAGCGGTCTATACTGCAATTTTACCTAACGGCGCTTAGGTTGCGCTAGGCGATGGTGTAGTGGCAAGGTGCGTTGTGATATGTTTTGCATGATTTGTTGTGTTGGTCCTGGTCTGGGATATGCTTGATGTTGTCATGAGCGGGTAGGTTCATGACTGGTGATGAGCACGTGATGATATGAGCGAGGAGGTTCATATCCTGATACTCTCGTGTGGGGATACGAGCAGGGAGGTTCGTATGTTCCGTGCTCACACTTGAGAGATGTTGCGAGCGGGGAGGTTCGTAGTTGGTGGATCACGTGTCTTAGACTACGGGCGGGGAGGTCCGTAGAGTTGGACTATGAGTGGGGAGGTTCGTAGAGTTGGACCACGAGCGGGCAGGTTCGTGGAAGCATTGTTATCCCTAAGACCAGCTTGAGTATTTACCTCGTGTAGCGTAGTGTGCTTTTCTTGTTTTCGTTATCATGCTATGATGTGAAACTTGGATCAGGGGATGTTGTGCCATGAGCGGGTAGGTTCATGGATGGTGGTGAACACGTGATGATATGAGCAGGGAGGTTCATATCCTGTTACTCTCGTGTGGGGATACGAGCGAGGTAGGTTCGTATGTTCCGTGCTCACACTTGAGAGATGTTGCGTGCGGGGAGGTATGTAGCTGGTGGATCACGTGTGTTGGACTACAGGCGGGTAGGTCCGTAGAGCAAGACTACGAGCAGGGAGGTTCGTAGAGCAGGACTACGAGCGGAGAGGTTCATAGAGGCAGGACCACGAGCGGGCAGGTTCGTGTGAGCATCATAAACCCTGAATCTGAGGCTAACTATTTGTGTGTTGTGAAGGTTGAAAAGCCTTGGGGATTAAGTTCTTGGCCAAGAACTAACTAGAATAAAATAATTGGGTGTATTGTTAAGTTTGTTAAATTAACTGATTGTTTATTTTGAGCTCACCCTTTCTGTTTGTGTTTGGCGATGATCGTGTGATTCGTTACGCGGGAGCAGATGATGTTACAGGTGATGCTGGTGATGCATGGAGACGGAGAGAGGGCTAGCTTGGGGGCTCTTGAGCTAGGGATTTTTTTATGATGTTCTTTCATTATGTTCGATTTTGAAAACTTGTAATAAGATTATTATTTAGTTATGTTTAAATTATGGCGCGTTGAAAAATAATTTGAATTTTCCCACGTTTGGAAATAATAAATTTTTTTCAATTGATTTTCTATATTTTATTTTTTTATTTAATTAAGTAATTTCCAATAGGGATGTTACATTTGCCGCCAGGCGCTAGCGTATCAATGTGAGAAGAAAGAGTTTTGTGATGCAGAAGAGTGGGAAATTGGAATTAAGGTTGTGAGTACTTTAGATTAAGTAGAGATAATGTTATAATAGGTAAAATATATGATGATTAGGTTTAATGAAGGTAAAGGTGGGTGTACTTGAGGATAACCTTGATAAATCTGTTTAAGGGTTGGAAGGAAAGAAAGGTTGCAGTTATTGGTAACCTCATTTAGCAACATGTTTATGTTATAGGTAAATCACAGTAGGTTGGATGGTACTTGGACTTAATCACATAGTGAAAGTAGTTCATAGTATGATGAAGGATTATCTTGTTTTCTTTTAAGGTTATTGAATATGGTGTGAGTTGATTAAGAAAGCTAAGTGAAATCCCCACTGGACATTAAGATAGCAAGCTATCTAGATGTGAAGGTTCCTTTCACAAAGCTCAAGAGAAAAAGATGATGGATTGATTCAAAACAAAAAGGAAATGTGTCGCAACCGGAATCGCGACGGGAAAGGCTAACCGAAAAAAGAAAACGGGTTTAAAAGAGATTTGGGAGTCGCCACCATAGTTATTCTGGAAAACTATAGAAAACCATAAAAATAAAACAAGTCTGCGAAAAACCAGATTTTGGATCCGGGAGTCGGTTACGCGTAGGGAAGGTGTTAGCACCCTACAGCGCCCGCCCAAGGGTGGTACCTTTAATTAAAAATGCAAAGCTGATGTGATTTTCAAAATATTAATTTTTCCCAAAAATAATGAGACAAAAATGCTAAAAAGAAACAAAAATATTTTTTAAGTTTTTGGGCCCGACAAGGATTGACCTTGGTCCTACGTATTCTCATTCAGGATGAGAAATCAGGGTTACGTAGTTCTTTAAAAGATATTTGGAAAACTTAGTTGAGAAAAAGATTTGATTTTTTGGGAGGTGAACCTGACAAGGACTGACCTTGCTCCTACGTATCTCACGGTGGAGAATCAAGGATCACGTAGTTCTTAGGCATTTGTTTGAAAATGTTGATGTTTTTATATTTTGAAAATTTTATATTTTTTATATTTTTTGAATTACTTGAAAATACGTGTCACACGACGCGGGCGGTCGGACAGACACTAAAAGGGAAAGAAAACTATTTTGGTATTTTTGGAAAATAAGTGTCACACGGTGCGAGCGACCGGACAGACACAATAAAGGGAAAGAAAACTATTTTTGGTTTTTTAGATTTTTCCTATTTTTTTTGTAATTTTTAATAATTTTCAAATATATTTGTTTTTTTTTTTTGTAAATAAAAGAAGATAAATAAATAAAATGATGAAATTATTTAAAAAAAGATGGTGCATGAATAATATGGGAGGTGCATGAAATTAATCAGGTGTGTACAGTAAAAAAAAAGGGGTGTGACAAGTGAAATATAAAACATGCCCAAAGATGCAATGGAACATGCAAGTAAACATAGTGGGTGTAAAGCTATCAGAAATTGGGGGTGCGGGAAGAAAAGAGATGAGAAGCATAGACGTGTATGAGATAAAAAATAGGGGTACATGTGATAATTGGGGGTGCGAAGAATAAGTTGAAGGTGCAGGAAACAAGGAAGAAACGGAGGGGGGCCAAAAAGGTAATAACGCGTGCTGGGGGGTGTGGACTCAGTAGAAGAAGGTGCTGCACAAGCAAATCAAATGAAATGCAAACAGCCCCAAATCAAACGCAAAGTGGCAGCGCGGAAGATGATCATTCAACCCTAATCTTCCTCCTTCTCAAAATCGAACCACGAGACTCTCTTCTCCTCTCACGCCTGGAACCACAAACATCACCAAACTTCAACAGTGCTGCACCCACCCCGGCGGGCCAGGGACGTCGGCGACGACGCCGGTGACGATGCCGGTGACGACGATGTCCACCACCAAGAACACCGGTGACCACGCATCTCCCTTTTTTCTTTTTCTCCAACGCGCGAGACAGGGCGCACTCCTCCTTCCCGACGCCACTGACGCAACGCCTGCGGCCGCCACCCTGAGCGCCGCCGCTGCCGCGACCGAAGCGCTTCGCCCACGGTGCCAACTCCCCCTTCTGCGCGAGGATTCCTTCCCGGTCGAGCTCCGCGCGTTCATCCGCTGCCAGCCCGTCGCGATCGTTTCGCGTCGCACCACCTCGCCGCCACCGTCAAGGGAAACGCCGGCGCCGCTCGCAGAGAGACTGACCAAGATGCCAGCGGCTGCCACGTTCTCCTGCTCGAAGGGTTTCTATTCCTTGTTCATCTATCTGTTTTTTATATTGGTTTTTATGCAGGCATGGGATGAAGGTGAGGGTGAGGGTGGTTCATGTTCAGCCTAGGAAGATGATGATCGTGGATTTAAAACAGCGGGGGAGATTGGGTGCTCTTGGGGGTTGGAATGGGATGCCACGGGATTGGAGGAATTTGTCTGCGGCAGCTGAACGGAGAATGAGTTTTTTTGGTGTGTTCTGTTTGCAGGTTAAAGTGGTGTTGTGTGTGTCTGTTTGTGTGATTTAAAACAGCAGAGGAGATTGGGTGCTCTTGAGAGCTTGTGGATCTTTGGTAATGGGAGAAAGGTGGAGGTAGATGTCGAGAGAGAGCTTGAGTTGGTACAGGTAAATACCCTCCTGGTTCAGACACGATACACACGCTACTACCAATAACAGAACGCAAATGACGATGGTGAGTGGTTGTGTGATTCTTGGTTTGCCTCTCCGACACAGGGTGGCGTGGTGAGTGTGAGAGTGGTTTTCGGTTGTGCCGTGGAGATCGTTAAGCACGACCAACAAAAGGGCACATGAAGTATTAAGATGATGCGCCTAACAGTTAAACATATAAGTGCAATGCAGCAATCATATTGCATCATGTTATGACATTCAGAAGATGAACCACAAATTTTAATACACGTACATCATGCTCATTCAAGTATCAGAGGCATTTTGCTTACCTCTCGGAGCCCCTTAGCTTACTGGTGTTGTGCTTACCTCTCAGAACTCCTTAGCTTGCTGGTGGCCTCCAGTCCTTTTTTCCGCTGCTTTTCCCCTCCCTTTTTCCTCACTCTGTTGCTCTGAATTGGAATCCATATCCATTGTGAAACCCTGCCCCCGTTCCTTTCTGATGCCCTCCTTCTGTGTGTGGAAAATTGCCCTTTAACCATAGTTGCACTGGTATGCTCAGACTGCATCCCCCTGGCTGCTGCCATGACACACCAATCCCCCACCTTTCTTCCTCTGCTGTCCAAAAAACCCCCCCAACAACTCTGGCCATATTTTGCATGGCAGAGTCAAGTCAAATGACTCTCATAATTATCCCTTTTTTTTATTTCAGATATATTTTTTATATTTATTTTTTTAGAGCAGAAAAATAAAATGGTGTGAAAATAAAATAAAATGGAAATAAAAATAAAATAAAATAAGATAAAGTGAAGTAAAAATAAATAAAATAACATAAAATAAAATAAAACAAGATAAAATAAATAAAAATAGATAAATAAAAAGCAAGACAAAAATTAAAATTAAAATTAAAAACAAAAACAAATAAATAAATAAAAGAAAAGGAGTGTATATGTACATTCAAATTAATGTTGATTGATTTTTTTTGTGATGTTTTTTTTCTTCTCTTTTTTATTTTTTTATTTTTTTTTAAATAATTTCTTAGTTAATTGTTTTATTAACCGGACAAAATTGAGTGTTGACAAAATGGAAAAAACATAAACCATAGAAAACCAAGAACAATTAAAGAAAGAAGAAAACATAAAATGGAAAGAAAAGGAATGGTAAAAATGTGAGAAGCACGCCACTACAAGGCTAGGCTAGAAGCCATGGCAACCTTGAAGATGAGTGGATGTGTGCCGCCACTTGCTATGCAAGATAAGGCTTAAAAGTATTCACTCCCAAGGGAGGAAACTCTCACAAATGGTTGAGACACAAGAGTGTTTTTACTTCAAAATGTTCAACCCTTTTACATGTTTAGGAGCACCCCTTATATAGAAGAGTTTAGGGGCCTCTAAGCAAATAAAAGATACCTAAGGATGTCTCTACAAAAACCTAACCCTAGCTTCTAGAAACTAGGTCAAATAAGGTTTCAAAATTGAGAGACAAAAAAGCCAACTATGGTGTGTGCAAGGCTAATTTCGTTCTAGCACAAAAGGAGACAAAGAATGTGTCTCATATGTCTCCAAAATGTGGCTAAAGTGTGCTAAATTCAAAGGAGACCAAAGGTACATAGGTACACTTGCTTTATGTCTTTTTCTTTATGCTTTATGCCTTTGCTTTACTCTCTCCTCCACATCATTTATGCTCCCCAATCACCATGCGCCACCTAGCATTGCTTTCTTACTCCTAATTAACCTATAAAGCAAATAAACATAGA
>Ga0214544_1011142_pt1 | contig 12647 bp, 6 predicted proteins | sample CNSS3metaG_FD_160074 | JGI IMG/M metagenome (GOLD analysis project Ga0214544, IMG submission 160074) | Root nodule microbial communities from cowpea collected in UCLA plant growth center, Los Angeles, California, USA - CNSS3 | ecosystem: Host-associated > Plants > Roots > Nodule | place: USA...
GTAGCCAAAAAATTAGTATAGGTTAAGTTAACCCTAAGTCGTCTCCCAACGAACACGGAATTGATTTTTAACATGTTAGTTCTTATAAAATCTATACAAAATGGTGAGTCAAATAAAATAATAAAAACATAAGAGATAAAGATAAGAAGATAAAATAAGACAAAAATAATAGTAAAGAAAAATAGGTCGATTCCACTGCTTTTTCAAAATAGGATTCATCATTGGTTTCCTAAAGATTATTGTTATTGATTTCTTGTTTAAGACTTCAAATTAATCAATGTAACTTCTCAATTAATTTGTTGGCGTCCTTACTTTCAACCAAAGTAAGTTCTCAATCAAAAGTAAAGACTTTGTAGATTAATCTTAGGAAATTTAACCAAAGTAACTTCTCAATTAAATATTACTAATCCTAATCATGTCCATTCTTTTACCTCTTATATCTAATAAAAAGCTAATTAACCAAAGTAACTTCTTGATTAATTCTAATCTAAGTTTTCACCTTTAATCAAAGTAACTTCTCAATTATTAGCAAAAACTCATTCAATCATATGAAAGTTTCTAAAGTTAATAAAAGTAACTTCTCAATTAAAATTTAAAAACCCTTGGACTCATACGATTGTTATGTTATGTAGATTTAACACCGTGCTAACTTGCTACAATGTAAAAATCATTACTTTTACTAAATTAAGAACCAAAAGACATAGATGAAAATAAATCTTAACAAGAATCAAAAGAACAAACAAATTAATTGAACTAACCTCAGAATCCAATTAAGTAATTACAATGGAATCAACCCAAGAAGTTCAGCACTCCATGAAATACAAAATAAAAATAGAGAGAAGAATAGAGAGAGAAAGGAAACGAAATTAGGCCCCCCTAAGGGTTCCAAAACTCCGAAGTCCCCAGCTTGTTTCTCTGCTTTCCCCTTGGTCTCTTTATATAAGCTTCTACTGGACTTTGGGCTTTATTTGTCGGTTGCTAAAATCATTTAGTTTTATTTAATTAATTATCAACTTAATTTCTGTCCAATTTCCAATTCTGCTCCTCTTGTTTAACCATTTTTGCAATTTTGACCATAGTTGAGTGCTGGCTTTGATCATTTGACCAGTGTTGACCAGTTTAACTGTCCTCTCAGATGCTGACACATGGCGCAAAGACACTCTCTCCAGAATTAGGGTTTGCTCCTCCTTCCTCCTTTGGCTCCACGTGACGACATGGAGGTTTTCCGACGGCTGATGGACTCCGATGAGGTGGTTACTGGCTCACAGACGTGCTGTGATAGAGTTGGAAATGCTGCTGCTCCGATCTGGTTCGCGGGTGTAGGAACATTGATGGCATTGCAATTGTGTTCTGCTTCGATCTGGCTCAAGCATGGAGGTTCTGGTTCGATTTGTAGCGGTGAAGAATGAAGGGGTTGCGATAGTTGTAGGGAAGCTGTTCTGGTTCGCGTTCGCTGCTACGTGATGCAAAAATGGAGACTGTTGTTAGTGATGGATGCACTGCTGTAGGTGGTGTGGCTGCGGAACGTTGGTGGCTCGCTCGCAGAGATGAATGTTGTCGATCTGTGAGTGCAGATAATGGAACGTTGCACATCTGCGATGTTTGCTCGTTGTGTGCTCATGAGGGAGTAGTGTTGAACGTTGTTGTTTTGCGTTTTTTGGCAAGGCTGTAACTGCGTGATGATGCACATTCAGGTGTGAGAATGGTGATGCCTTCTTCTTCCGTAGGTTCGAACATACGCGCGATGGAGAAGGTGGTTTCCATGGCTGCTGGCGTGAGTGCGTTGCAGATGTAGTTCTCGTGGTGTAGTGCAGGGACGATGGTGGCGGAGCAATGGCTACTGGCTTCAATGGATGACGGTGGTGACCATGGTGCAAGAGGAGAAACTAGGGTTTCTCATGGTTGAGATGAAGATGATGACGTGGCACCATTTGGTTGGCTGAATTTTGAGTGTTTGGATGTCGCCACATGTTATTCTCTAATTGCTTAATTTAATAAGTCGAGGATTGCCACATGGCATATCCGAGTACATCTTAGTTTATGAGTGGAAAAAGGGGTGAAAATAGACAAAGGTAGGGCTGTAGAAGTAAGTTTTTTGTAGCCTATTTGGAAGGAGGGGAGTGTATAAGTAATGTATGGGGTGCAAAAGTGATTTTTCCAGAACTTGCTGATTTTAGCCTTATTTAAAGGTGGTTTGTAACTTCAATCAATTTATTTTTCCACCTTAAATGAGCTCGATCTTAACTTCAGCTGCATCAACAAACGTTAAAATATCCAAAAATAATTTATGCAGCTAAAAATCACTTTTTAAGACATTTTTATCACACAAGTTCAAATAGCCTAATTTTCAGAATTGTTAATTAAATCACTCTTTAAGCACACAAATTCAATTAAATACTCAGAATTAAACACTGAATAAGGGCAAAAATACGCATTCATCACCCTCTCCCTCCAATCAACGTTGAGGGAGAGAGAGGGGAAGCAGGATGAAAATTCCTCTATTTTTCAATAATCTTTGTTATGCAATGATTTGAGGGTGATATCAAGATTACAATTATGTCCATAATTTATTTTTCAGCTTAATTATGAAAATAATGTAAAAGTATGGCCTTTGAAATTATGCTTACAAAAATAATTAATAACGAAAATTTAAATTTTTTTATAAAATAAGGTTTAAAAAGTAATTATTAATTATAAAATTTCTTATTACATTATTTCATAAATATTTTTTTATTAAAATACGTTATTTTCATTTATACATTTTAATATTTTTTCTACGACAAATCAAACTTATATAATGATATTTCTTAATTATTTTTAAAATAAAGGACAATTCAGTGATCTTGTTTTTTCTTGATTTAAATGTAACTTTTAATCTATCACATCCATCAAATCATTCCAAACTTTAACAAACTTATTTAAAATGCAACCACTTTCATCTTTAATTCACCTAAAGCAAACAACAAAAACTTCACACTATAATCTACTTGATGTCATCCTTTCCCTCTCCCTCCAATCAACAAACCTTGAGGGAGAAAGAGGGAAAGGAAAAGAGAAATTCCTCTATTTTTCAATCATCTCTGTTATGTCATGATTTGAGGGTGATATCAAGATTACAATTATGTGTGCAATTTTTTTTCAGCTTAATTCTGAAAATGATGTAAAAATATGCTTTTTGAAATTATTTTTACAAAAATAATTCATAACAAAAATTTGAAAATTGTTATAAAATAAGGTTTAAAAAGTAATTTTCAATTATAAAATTTTTTATTACATTATTTTGTAAATATTTTTTTATTAAAATATGTTACTTTCATTTATACATTTCAATATATTATCTACGATAAATTAAACTTATATAATGATAATTTTTAATTATTTTTAAAATAAAGGACAATTTGGTAATCTTGTCTTTCCTTGATTTAAATATAATTTTTAATCTATCACATCCATCAAACACTCACAAACTTTAACAAACTTTACTCTAAATACACCCACTTTCACCTTTAATCCATTTAAAGTGAAATACACAAACTTCACACTTTAATCCACTTCATTTCATCATCTCCATTTCCCTCCAATCAACCTTGACGGAGAGAGGGGAAGGAAGATGTAAATTCCTATATTTTTCAACCATCTCTGTTATGCAATGGTTTGAGGGTGATACCAAGATTAAATTTATGTCTGCAACTTATTTTTCAGTTTAGTTATGAAAATGATGTAAAAATATGACTTATGAATTTTTTTTACAAAAATAATTAATAATGAAAATTTGAATATTGTGATAAAATAACGTTTAAAAAGTATTAATTAATTATGATATTTTTTATTACATTATTTTATAATTTTTTTTAATAAAATATGTTATTTTCATTTATACATTGTAATAGTTTTTCTACAACAAATCAAACTTATATATAGTTAATTTTTAATTATGTTTAAAATGAAGTACAATTTTGTAATGTTGTTTTTCCTTGATTTAAATATAATTTTTAATCCATCACATCCATCAAATCACTCACAAACTTCAACAAACTTTACTCTAAATCCACTCACTTTCACCTATAATCCTCTTAAAGTGAACAAGACAAGCTTCAGACTCTAATCCACTTGAATGCATCCTCTTCTCTCCCGGCAATCAACGTTAAGGGAGAGAAAGGGGAAGCAAGAAGGAAATTCCTCTATTTTTCAATAATCTCTGTTATGCAATGGTTTGAGGGTGATATCATGATTACAATTATGTCCGCAATTTATTTTTTAGCTTAATTATGAAAATAATCTAAAAATATGGCCTTTCAAATTACTTTTACAAAAATAATTAATAACAAAAATTTCAAAATGGTTATAAAATAAGGTTTAAAAAGAAAATATTAATTAAATTTCTTTAATTACATTATTTTATAAATATTTGTTATTAAAATATTTTATTTTCATTTATATATTTTAATATTTTTTCTTTGAAAAATAAAACATATATAATAATAATTTTTAATTATTTTCAAAATAAAGGACAATTTGGTAATCTTGTTTTTCCTTGATAAATATAATTTTTAATCTATCACTTCAAATCCATAAAATCACTCACAAACTTTAACAAAATTTACGCTAAATTCACCCATTTTCCCTATTAATCCACTTAAAGTGAATAACACAAACTTTACACTATAATTCACTTGGTGTCACCCTCACCCTCCAATCAACGTTGAGGGAGGAAGAGGGAAAGGAAAAGGGAAATTCATCTATTTTTCAATCATCTTTGTTATGCAATTGGTTGAGGATGACATTAAGATTATTATTATGTACGCAATTTATTTTTCAGCTTAATTATGAAAAAGTTGTACAAATATGGCCTTTGATATTATTTTTACAAAAATAATTAAATACAAAAATTTGAAAATTTTTCTAAAATAAGGTTTAAAAAGTATTTATTAATTATAAAATTTTTTATTACATAATTTTATAAATATTTGTTAATAAAATATCTTATTTTTATTTATACATTTTAATATTTTTTCTACGACAAATCAAAACTATATAATGATAATTTTTAATTATTTTTAAAATAAAGGACAATTTGGTAATCTTATTTTTCTTTGATTTAAATATAATTATTAATCTATCACTTCACATCCATCAAATCACTCACAAACTTTAATAAACTTTACGCTAACATCAACCACTTTCACCTTTAATCCACTTAAAGTGAACAATACAAACTTCACACTATAATTCACTTGATGTCATCCTCTCCCTCTCCCTCCAATCAACCTTGAGGGAGAGAGGGGGAAGGAAAAGAAAAATTCCTCTATTTTTCAATCTTCTAAATTATGCCATGATTTGATGGTGATATCAAGATTACAATTATGTCCGCAATTTATCTTTCAGCTTAATTATGAAAATGATGTAAAAATATGGGTTTTAAAATTATTATTACAAAAATAATTAATAACGAAAATATGAAAATTGTTATAAAATAAGGTTTAAAAAGTAATTATAAATTATAAAATATTTATTACATTATTTTATAAATAGTTTTTAATAAAATATGTTATTTTGATTTATACATATTAATATTTTTTTACAACAAATCAAACTTATATTGTGATAATTTTAATCATATTTAAAATAAAGCACAATTTGGTAATCTTGTTTTTTCTTTATTTAAATATAATTTTTAATTTATCACATCCATCAAATCACTCACAAACTTCAACCAACTTTACTCTAAATCAACCAACTTTCACCTTTAATCAATTAAATTAAACAACACAAACTTCACACTCTAATCCACTTGAATTGATCATCTCCCTCTCTCTCCAATCAACCTTGACGGAGAGAGGGGAAGGAAGATGGAAATTTCTCTATTATAAATTTTTTTTATTACATTAATTTATAAATATTTTTTTTTTAAAATATGGTACTTTGATTTATACATTTCAATATTTTTTCTACCACAAATCAAAATTATATAATGATAATTTTTAATTATTTTTAAAATAAAGGACAAATTGGTAATCTAGTTATTCCTTGATTTAAATATAATTTTTAATCCCTATCAAATTAGTCACAACCTTTAACAAACTTTACTCTAAACACCCACTTTCTCATTCAATCCACTTAAAGTGAACAACACAAACTTCACATTATAATCCACTTGATGTCATCCTCTTCCTCTCTCTCCAATCAACTTTGAGGGAGAAAGAGGGGAAGGAAGATGTAAATTCCTCTATTTTTCAATCATCTTTGTGATGTCATGGTTTGAGGGTGATACCAAGATTAAATTTATGTCTGCAATTTATTTTTCACCTTAGTTATGAAAATGATGTAAAAATATGAGTTATGATTTTTTTTTACAAAAATAATTAATAATGAAAATTTGAATTTTGTTATAAAATAAGGTTTAAAAAGTAATTATTAATTATAACATTTTTTATTACATTATTTTATAAGTATTTTTTTTAATAAATTATGCTATTTTCATTTATACATTTTAATAATTTTTCTACAACAAATCAAACTTATATATAGAAAATTTTTAATTATGTTTAAAATGAAGTACAATTTCGTAATGTTGTTTTTCCTTGAATTAAATATAATTTTTAATCTATCACATTCATCAAATCACTCACAAACATCAACAAACTTTACTCTAAATCCACCCACTTTCACTTATAATTCCCTTAACGTGAACAAGATTGGCTTCACACTCTAATCCACTTGAATTCATCCTCATCTCTCCCTCCAATGAACCGTGAGGGAGAGTGGGGGGAAATAAAAGAGAAATTCTTCTATTTTTCAATAATATCTGTTGTGCAATGGTTTGAGCGTGATATCTTGATTAAAAATTATGTCCGATATTTATTTTTTAGCTTAATTATGAAAATAATCAAAAAATATGGCCTTTCAAATTACTTTTACAAAAGTAATTAATAACAAAAATTTCAAAATCGTTATAAAATAAGGTTTAAAAAGCAAATATTAATTAATTTTTTTTATTACATTATTATATAAATTTTTTTATTAAAATATTTTATTTTCATTTATACATTTTAATATTTTTTCTTCGAAAAATCAAACATATATAATGATAATTTTTAATTATTTTTATAATAAAGGACAATTCGGTAATCTTATTTTTCTTTGATTTAAATATAATTTTTAATCTATCACTTCACGTCCAACAAATAACTCAAACTTTAACAAACTTTACGCTAAATTCAACCACTTTCACCGTTAATCCACTTAAAGTGAACAACACAAACTTCACACTATAATTCACTTGATGTTATCCTCTCCCTCTCCCTCCAATCAACCTTGAGGGAGAGAGGGGGAAGGAAAAGAAAAATTCCTCTATTTTTCAATCTTCTAAATTATGCCATGATTTGATGGTGATATCAAGATTACAATTATGTCCGCAATTTATCTTTCAGCTTAATTATGAAAATGATGTAAAAATATGGGTTTTAAAATTATTATTACAAAAATAATTAATAACGAAAATATGAAAATTGTTATAAAATAAGGTTTATAAAGTAATTATAAATTATAAAATTTTTATTACATTATTTTATAAATATTTTTTAATAAAATATGTTATTTTCATTTATACGTATTAATATTTTTTTTACAACAAATCAAACTTATATTGTGATAATTTTAATCATATTTAAAATAAAGCACAATTTGGTAATCTTGTTTTTTCTTTATTTAAATATAGTTTTTAATTTATCACATCCATCAAATCACTCACAAACTTCAACCAACTTTACTCTAAATCCACTCACTTTCACCTTTAATCCCCTTAAAGTGAACAAGACAAGCTTCACACACTAATCCACTTGAATTCATCCTCACCCTCTCCCACCCATCAACATTAAGGAGAGAGGGGAAGGAAGAGGGAAATTTATCTATTTTTTAATCATCTTTGTTATGCAATGGTTTGAGGGTGATATCAAGATTACAATTAGGTCCGCAATTTTATTTTCAACTTAATTATGAAAATGATGTAAAAATATGGCCTTTTAAATTATTTGTACAAAAAAAAATAATAACGAAAATTTGGAATTTGTTATAAAATAAGGTTTAAAAAGTAATTATAAAATATAAAATATTTTATTACATTATTTTATAAATATTTTTTTATTAAAATATGTTATTTTCAAATATACATTCTAATATTTTTTCGACGACAAATCAAACTTATATAATGATAATTTTTAATTACTTTTAAAGACAATTTGGTAGTCTTGTTTTCCTTGATTTAAATATTATTTTTAATTTATCACATCCATCAAATCACTCACAAACTTTAACAAACTTTACTCTAAATCCACCCACTTTCATCTTTAATTCACTTCAAATGAACAACACATAATTCACATTATAATCCACTTGATGTCATCCTCTCCCTTTCCCTCCAATCCACCTTGAGGGAGAGAGAAGGGAAGGAAGATAGAAATTCCTCTATTTTTGAATCACCTCCGTTATGCCATGATTTCAGGGTAATATCAAGATTACAATTATGTCCGCAATTTTTTTTTCCACCTTAATTACGAAAATGTTGTAAAAATATGGCTTTTGAAATTATTTTCACGAAAATAATTAATAATGAAAATTTGAAAATTGTTATAAAACAATGTTTAAAAAGTAATTTTTTATTACATTATTTCATAAATATTTTTTTATTAAAATATGTTACTTACATTTATACATTTTAATATTTTTTCTGCGATAAATCAAACTTATATAATGATAACTTTTAATTATTTTAAAAATAAAGGACAATTTGGTAATCTTGTTTTCCCTTGATTTAAAAAATATAATATTTAATCTATCACCTCCATCAAATCAATCATAAACTTTAACAAATTACTCTAAATCCACCCTCTTTCACCTTTAATCCACCTAAAGTGAACAACACAAACTTCACACTCTAATCCACTTGAATTCATCATCTCCCTCTCCCTCCAATCAACCTTGCGGAGGAAGAGGAGACGAAAGATGGAAATTCCTTCTATTTTTCAAGCATCTATATTATGCAATGGTTTGAGGGTGATATCAAGATTACAATTATGTCTGTCATTTATTTTTCAGCTTAATTTGAAAATGATGTAAAAACATGGCTTATAAAATTATAAATTTTTTTATTACATTATTTTATAAATTATAAATTTTTTTATTACATTATTTTATAAATAATTTTTTAATAAAATATGTTATTTTCATTTATACATATTAATATTTTTTCTACAACAAATCAAACTTATATAATGATAATTTTAAATTATTTTTAGTGCTGCAGAGAACAAATAAGAGATGTAAGACACAAGCATTACCTTACCTCAATCTGCAATCTTCTTAGTAGGCTTCCTCCCGGCTGGCATATGCTATCTGTAGGTATCTCGATTTGGACCGATTTGAACTTGAGAGGGGTTACCTGCGGAGAAGACTCCGACGATCAAGTCAGCAAAAAACTCTCAGAAAGTTAAATCTCGTAATTACGGGAATAATGAATGCGTACCTTTAATTTCTGGGGTCCATGCATATTTATAGATTATTAATTATGTCTGGCCATGTCATGGGTTGGGCCCCTGTTTGGGCCGTAGGTGGGCCTGGGCCTTAGTCCAGGTCACTTAGTTTGATTATCGTGAGCTTTAGGGGTTTTGTTGGTAATGCTAAGAATTTGTCAAGTTCTCGCTTAGTTTCCTTAAGTTATCGGCTTAGGCAGGTTACTTCTTTAGCAGCTTAGGCCGGTTGCTCTTATAGCGGCTTAGGCTGGTTACTTTTATTTGCTTGTCATATGTATGGTGATTATTTGCGTCTTTGGGAGATATATAGAAGGATTTTATGGCTATAGTCAGGCTAAGCCACCTAGGTGTAGTACAATTTTTAAAATAAAGGACAATTTGATGATCTTGTTTTTTCTTAATTTAAATATAATTCTTAATTTATCACATCCATCAAATCACTAACAAACTTCAACAAAATTTACTAAAAATCCACTCACTTTCACCTTTAATCCCCTTAAAGTGAACAACACAAGCTTCACACTCTAATCCACTTGAATTTCTCCTCTCCCCCTCCCTCCAATCAATGTTGAGGGAGAGAGGGGAAGGAAGAGGGAAATTCCTCTATTTTTCAATCATCTCTGTCATGCAATGGTTTAAGGGTGATATTAAGATTACAAATATGTCCGCAATTTATTTTTCAGCTTAATTATGAAAATAATATAAAGGCCTTTGAAATTATTTTTACAAAAATATTTAATAACTAAAATTTGAAAATTGTTATAAAATAAGGTTTACAAAATAATTATTAATTATAAATTTTATTATTACATTATTTTATAAATATTTTTATATTAAAATACGTTATTTTCATTTATACATTTTAATATTTTTTCTACGACAAATCAAACTCATATAATGATAATTTTTAATTATTTTTAAAATAAAGAACAATTTGGTAATCTTGTTTTTTCTTGATTTCAATATAATTTTTAATCTATCACATCCATCAAATCATTCACAAACTTTAAGAAACTTATTCTAAATCCACCCATTTTGACCTTTAATCTCCTATAGTGAACAACACAAACTTCACACTCTAATCCAATTGAATTCATCATCTCCTTCTCCCTCCAATCAACCTTGACGGAGAGAGAGGGGTAGGGAGATAGAAATTCATCTATTTTTCAATCATCTCTGTTATGCAATGGTTTGAAGGTGATATCAAGATTATAATTATGTCCGCAATTTATTTTTCAGCTTAATTATGAAAATGATGTAAAAATACGGCTTTTGAAATTATTTTTACAAAAATAATTAACACTCCACAACGCCCATCCAAAGACGGTTCCTTTTAATTAGGTGTGCAAAATTAATGAGATTTTTTAAAAATATTTGGTTTTTTGCAAAAAATAAAATAAATAAATAAATAAATAAATAAATCAAATTAAAAAAATCAAACAAATCAAACAAATAAAAAAATACCAAATATTAAAGAAAATGTGAAATTTTTATTTGGGCCCGCCAAGGATTGACATTCTTCCTACGTATCTCCATTCGCAATGGAGAATCAGGGTTACGTAGTTTTTTATAAAGATTTTAAATTTTTGGAAAGTGAACCTGACAAGGACTTAGCCTCGCTCCTACATATTTCCATTCAGAATGGAAAATCAATGATCACATAGTTCTAAGTAAAAGACAAGGAAAAATGATTTTGAAAATATTTTATTTTTTTTAAGATGAACCCGACAAAGACTTGGCCTTGCTCCTACGTATTTCCATTTAGAATGGAAAATCAGGGATCACGTAGTTATAAATAAAAGACTACGGAAAATGATTTTGAAAATATTTTAATTTTTTTTAAGACAAACTTGACAAAGACTTGGCCTTGCTCCTACATATTTCCATTTAGAAAGGAAAATCAGGGATCACGTAGTTCTAAATAAAAGACTACGGAAAATGATTTTGAAAATACTTTAATTTTTTTTAAGGCGAACCCGACAAAGACTTGGCATTGCTCCTACGTATTTCCATTTAGAATGGAAAATCAGGGATCACGTAGTTCTAGAATAGAATAAAAAAAATTGTTTGAAAAAGATGGAAGGGGTTGTAAACTCAAATTGTATTAGAGAAGTTTTGTATGTTGTAAAAAGTAGTTATCAAGCTAGTCAGGGACCCAAAAAGATAATTAAAAAATTTTAAAACTAATGATTGTCAAGCGAGTACGAGACTCAACATGATAATTAATGTTACGGAAATAATGGTTATCAAGCAAGTCCCGGACTCGACATCATAATTAAAATTATGAAAAACAATGATTATCAAGCGAGACCGGGACTCGACATGATAATTAATGTTATGAAAAATAATGATTATCAAGCGAGTCCGAGACTCGACATGATAATTTAAGTTATGAAAAATGATTATCAAGCAAGTCTAGGACTTGACATGATAATTTAAATTATGAAAAATAATTAATATCAAGCGAGTCCGGGACTCGACATGATAATTAAGGTTATGGAAAATGATTTTCAAGCAAGTGTGACACTCAATATGATAATTTAAGTTATGAAAAATGATTATCAGGCAAGTTTGGGACTTGACATGATAATTTAAATTATGAAAAATAGTTATTATCAAGCGAGTCCGGGACTCGACATGATAATTAAAGTTATGGAAAATGATTATCAAGCAAGTCTGGGACTCGAAATGATAATTAAAATTATGAAAAATAATCATTATCAAGCGAGGTCGGGACTCGACATGATAATTAATGTTATGAAAAATAATGATTATCAAGCGAGTCCGAGACTCGACATGATAATCTAAGTTATGAAAAATGATTATCAAGCAAGTCTGGGACTTGACATGATAATTAAAATTATGAAAAATAATCATTATCAAGCGAGTCAGGGACTCGATATGATAATTAAAGTTGTGAAAAATAATTATTATTAAGCAAGTCCGGGACCTGACATGATAATTAAAGTTTATTCAAATCGAATGAAAATTACAATCATCAAGTAAGTCTGAGACTTAACATGATAATTAATAATCTTCAATTTTTAAAAATTTTGACGTGAAAGGAGATAATGATTTTATACAAAAGAAATGAATCATCAAGTAACATGAAAGTAGAGG
>Ga0214544_1011143_pt1 | contig 12646 bp, 6 predicted proteins | sample CNSS3metaG_FD_160074 | JGI IMG/M metagenome (GOLD analysis project Ga0214544, IMG submission 160074) | Root nodule microbial communities from cowpea collected in UCLA plant growth center, Los Angeles, California, USA - CNSS3 | ecosystem: Host-associated > Plants > Roots > Nodule | place: USA...
TATATATATATATAATGATATTTAGGAATAGTATATGATAATTCATTACAAGAAAAACATAAAATGGTGACTGATTTAGTCAGTAACCCATATCAGTCACTATTTTTCGTCATTGGTGGTAGTAGTTTATTTATTGTCTGAATCAATGACTAAATTAGTGACTCATTCAATGATCGAATCGGTACTTGATTTAGTGACCAATTTAATTACTAATTTATTTGTAATTTAATGACACATGTTTTGGTCACTAATGATATTTCTATTTAATTTTAACCACTTCAAACATAATTTAATAATTAGTTCTCTAAGGTATTTTTCATCTTATCATACCTTAATTATACATTTGATTTCCTTTCTGCGATTTCTTTCAATAGTCTCTCAAATTATTTCTAAAACACACATTTATTAGTTTTTTAATATTTTTATTTATTGTTTATTTTCATCATGTAGAATAATATTTCGATATATTCTATCTAATTATTTGTTATTTTATAACTCATTATTAATCATACTGTAATTTTGTTCACTTTAATTGTATAAATAACTTTTATTTACTACAATATAAAAGTTTAATGTAATTGCTATGAATATTTTTTTGTCACTATCCAACATATATTGAAGTTCAAAAGATACAAAATCTATGTCAAAATATTATTATTATGTTTATTATTTGTTCTTTGTGTCATTTTGATCAAGTGATGTATTATAACTTTTATTAGTGTATACAAAAGATATTCATTAAAATTTAAAAAATTGAAGTAAACAAACATTTAAAATATATTTTAATTTGAATATTTGTTTTCCTTTTATATTTTTTTGAAATAGTTTTTAATTTTATCAACTAAGTTCATCAATGTTGTAGTTTGCAAATTTAATAAATGTTTTGGTTCTCATGAGATTTTATTTGGTATTCTAATCTAAAATGTAGACAATTATAATTTATTTCAAAGTATTTGATATGGAAGAAACAATCATCCTCCTAATATTGAATATTTCATAATATTATGTTTTCTTTACCTTAATTTTTTTTTCTTTTATAAAAATTAATATTGAAGTAGTTAGAACACAGGTACGAGTATGGGTACGAGATTATACCCGTTACATGGTGGGGATGGGGATGAGACAAAATTTTGATACCCGTTGGGTTTGGGTATGAGGATGGGGATGAATTTTTTATGGGGAGATGGGTATGGGATAACGAAACTCGTCCCCGCCCCGCCCCGTTGCCATCCCTAGCAGTAACACGACGGGGGGATAATTTTGGTTTTATTTTGGCGAATTTTTTAATAAGCACTTCAAAAAGAAGAAATTAAAATTAATGATTTTATAAATGAAAATTGTTTTATTCAAACGTTAATTTTTTTTACAAAGTTATTTTCAACTTATAAAAAATTTATTTATTTATTCTTCTAAAATCTACTTAAGAAAACAAACGAGATATTACTCAAACACCCATATCTTAAATGTCTACGCATATCATTTTCTTTGGTTTTTTGTCTTTTTAGTCTCTACAAGTTGGTATTTGGAAAATTATCCCTTAACCCTTTGTTTTGTTGTCTAAATATTTTTCAAAAGGACGGTGGTAGTTTGACACCAATACTACCGTTTGACACTCATAAATTAATATTTTATTTAAATAGTAATATTTTATTAAGAAAAGTTGGTGTCAAATGGTATTTATTTGGGAATGGTAGTGTCAAAGTAAAAACCCATAATGGTCTTTTTTCATTGACTTTTTGGTTGGCTCGAACACCGGATATGATTTGATTGTCTTTATTTTCAAACTCATACACTTGTTGAAGATGCTTCTACCACCAATGAAGTTGATTAAATTATTCCATTTTCTTTTTCAACTATCATTCTCTGTATTTGGAGCTCTACTACTTTTGTTTCTGAAATCCTATGCACTAGTCATATTTTGTTCTTCATTTTCATGTTTGAGCATTTTTTTATTGAGTTGATATGTTTGTTTTCACCTCTGTGGTCGATCATTGTCGTTTGAGAATTTTTTATTGAGTTGATATTTTTGTTCATCTTGATCTAAGGTTTTTTCTTTTTGCTTCTTAATCAGTTAACATCAGATTGAACGTTAGTTATTGTTCAAAGCTTGAGTTCTCCTTCTTGATAAAAGGTTCTTCTACTTTTTTGTTTAACCTAACTTTGATTTTGTTTCGTCTCCTTCATCAAAGGGTGTTTTTCTACGTTTTATTCGGTAAAATATATTTAGACACCCTTGCCATTCTTAGATTTTGAGTTGAGTTTTTTCTGTGTCTGTGGAGGTAAGCATAAAAGGGTATGTTTGTAGGTTTTTTTGGATTTCTAATGTTATTGTTGGGTTAGTTGCGTATATTTTTATGTTTTTGTTCTACACTTAAGGTTTGATAAATTTTGTTGTAAAAAATTTTGGTTTGTGCTTACTATGGATTTCGTTGATGAATTATTTGTTTGCTTTGTATGATAGTTCATAATTATTTTGTTGATGAATTTATTTTAATGAAAAAGTAGTTTCAAAAATTTAATAATCAATTGTAATTACTTGAATTTTAACATATTGAGTTATTAAAATAATATTCCGTTCATTTAAGTAGATGATAATTTTTTAATTTCTCACAAAGTTAGGTTTTCACGTTTCTTTATAAATATATGTTGTAAGAATGTTATTATATATATATAGTGGCGGATTTTGACCTAAATTTTTGAAGGGGTGAAATAATATAATTCTTTGATCATTTGATTGGATCATTAGTATAATGCTTCAAAAAATGATTTTTCTATAAAACAATTAGATCGTTAGATTAGATCATTAGTATAATACTTCAAAAAATGGCTCTTCTATAAAATAATTGGATCGTTCAATTGGACCATTAGTAAAATACTTTAAAAGATGTGAAGAAGTAGAATCTATTTTGTTTTCATCTTCACGTGTAACTTCCTTTAATGACTTCTAAAAAATCAATCTATTATTTTATTATTCATCGGTATACTTTTTTTTAAATATATTAAAAAATAATTTATATAATCTAATAAAGAATTGAGAGACGTAATTATTAGAAGAAAAAATATACTATAGTCAAGTCACAATTAAAAATCATCGGTTATGAAAAAACACATAATACATCAGTTTTTCTTATATAATCATAAAAAATGAATATACAAAAGAGTTATGAAATAAAAAATAAGTTTAATAACTATTAAACTAATATTTCATTATCAACTGAGACAATAGAGAGTTACATTTTTTATTTTGAGAGAGAAAGGAAACACATGAAAAATGGGAGAAAAAAATAATGAGTATATGTCTAACTTCATTTTTTTCTTCGAAGAAAAAAAAAGTAAAACATATGTAAGTGAAAGATGAGTACAATTTTGTGAAAAACTAAGATAATAAGAAAGAAAATAAAAAATATCTTAGTAAATATTTGGTTTTGGTTACTATTTCAACAAATGTCAAGTTGATCCCCCACTTTTTTAATCTCAATTTGGTCCCAATATTTTAGTCGCAATTTAATATTTTTAGATGAAAACATAAACTAAAAGAGTAATTAAACCTAAATGTTTTTATTCGGTATTATATTTGACTTTATATTTTATTATTTATTAAGATTAAATATTATATTTAAAAAAATAAAAAGACATACAATTTAATTTTCATCAATTCTTAAAATACACTACTAATAATTTTAAAAATTTCAAAATTTTTAAAAAATTCAAAAATATATACATAATTTAAATAAAAAATAAAAAATATTTGGGGGCCCATGCCCCTCCCCATTCCAACATTGTGGTATGAAAACCTATGCATGAAGCTTAAGTGACGTTATTTATGTCTCCTAGGTGACCCAATAAAGTATGGTCTAAGTTTTTATTCAAATGTAGTCGAAAGAGGATGAAGTGATATTCTCTTGTTCACACATTCACAATATGGAGTTAAACTTATATTAATGTTATCCTTGACCAAGAAAAAAATAATCAACTATATATATATAAAACTCCATCAGTGAATTTTAAATATCATGCTTTTAAGTTAGAGTAGGAAATTTAGACAAAATAAAACCATGGATTATTCGTATCACTTCGAGCTCGCACCTTATTGTTTTTTATTAAACTTTGAATACAATCATTTTCATTTTTTTGTTTAGTTTGCAAACTCATAGATTAAATAGGGTTTTGCTAGTGAAATTCGTGAATTACTCGTAATCCATGTTATTTAATTAAATTCAATGTTTTTTTTAACGGATTTTCGTAAAGAACAACTCTTGTCCAAAATATAATTTTTTATTGGTTATTATCGAGTTTAATTCAATTTAAAATTGAAATTTTTTCTCCCATTAATTGTTTGATGGATTAAATAATTTGTTATTGTGTAAATGAATAGTATAAAAACCTCAATCTATCTTTGCAAGTTTAGACTCTATAACCATTTATAGATTTTATGGGGAAAAAATTAAAAACTCCTTTAAATAAGATATATTCATACAAATGTTTTATAGTGTATATTTCCAGCTATATTTGTGACTATTGGATGGGAAATTATGATACGATTGTAGTGAATAACTCTGATAAGAATTGTAAAGAAAACTCCATAGATAAAATAAAAAAATATTGAAATGATATGAATGAAAATAGTCATTGATTTTGACTACATCATTAATGACTCCTATTATCAAATAGTTGTTTTCTTTTCTAAATAAGTGGATAGTGAAAAAACAACATCAAAATTTAAGTACGTGTTTTTCATTTAATTTGTCAAACACTTAGTTAAGAATTGAAAAGGATTGGTTTCTTTTTAAAATCAAAGAAAATTGCACATTGTTAGACAAACTTTGCTTCCTTGTAGTTATTAAATTGTTGGTAGATATTTTGACCATAAAATTGGAACAATGATTGTGACTTAATTAAGGGGGGGAAAACTTTGAGAAATCTCTACGATGCTTGCTGAGAATTTCTTAGTCTACCCTTTGAAGAATATTAATGATTAAGAAGAAAATAAAATAAAAATAAAAATAAAAAGTCAATTTATGGAGTGCAAAGACATAATAGAGGGATCACACACAAAAAAGAAAAAAAAAAGTAGAAAATTCAACTTCCACAAATATTTACTAAACAGATTATTTTTTGGAATGGTGTTAATTTAATATTGTGACAATAGTTGAATGTACAAGTTTACTCACAATAATTTTTGTGTTGATTAGTTACGTATTTGTATTAATATTGCTTTAAGCCTATATATGTGACTTTAATTGGATTCATGTGTTCCAAATAAATTTAAGTTATTACTTGCAAGGTATAACCTTTGGCACCGTCCATGTCAATTAAGTCAATTTAATGGGGCCATTAGAAACTAATATAAAATTAAAGGATGATTAAAAATTGGAGTTTACCCTAATGTTGATGAATACGAATTTATTCAACGAAAAAACCATCAAGAAGGACGTGGTGTGATTTCCGCCATTTTCCGCATTTTAAGCGATAAAAATAATATTTTCATTAACTCGTCAATAATTAATATTTGTATGAAAATATTTCGTGAAAATCCTCAAATTTTAAGGGTAAAAATTATACAAATTCTTAAAAAATACATGCTGTTATTTAGTTGAACTTCACTTAAATTATTATAAGAATAAATACATATACTAACATCATTATCCATAATAAATTTATCCCTTCAAAAGTGTAAATATATATTCTTATAATGTACAAATAACATTATAATTCTTAAATAATTGATATAGCATAGAAAAGAAGTATAATTGATGTGTAATATTTAAAATAATTGATGTGAAAAAATTCATAAATCAAAATTTAAATAGAAAGAAAACATTTACATATGTCATTTGACATACATATATTCAATGAGTAAAAAATAAAGTTAATTAACTTCTATACTGATTAATAATCATAGAGACTTGGTATCAAACACTCATTTATCATACTTGTATCTTTCAGTCTTTTCATTTCATTTTGTAATTTATGTATGGGAAGAGCTAACGATACACTTTCTAATAAACTATAATTATTTTATAGACATTTTTTTATCAGTTATAATGGGTTTTTAATTTACCGAATTAGTATTTTTTTTTTAAATTTATTAAAATGAACAATTTAAAAAAAATATTAGGAATAGGAATGAGTCGTGTAAGGTCACATGATTTCATTACGAAAAAATCTTATTAAGGTGACACATTTTTTTTACTTCAAAATACTTTTAAAGTTAAATTTTAGTATTTTACGCTAATTGAATTAAAATCGTCACTTTAACATAATTTTTTCACAATGTAGTCGTGCTTGAGTGATATAACTAACTCATAACCATAAATTCTTTATAAAATATTTTTGTTGATACATTTAAAAAAAAATTAATAGAAAAGCCTAGTTATAATTTATTAAAAGTTACAAAATAAAAAAGAAAAAAAAACAAATTAAATAAGTGATGAACCCCACTTTTTTGGTGTTATCCAATAATTTTTAATCAGTTAAAGTGTTCCTGCATTTTATCTGACCATTTTTCAATAAAATAATCAAATGTACTAACGACACAAAAATTGTTTTCTCCTCACCAATAAAAAGGTGACAACATTTTGAGCAACAATTTTCTCAAAAGAATAAACATAAATCACTTCCTCATCAAATTCAATTTCTCTTAAAATATTTTGGTATATACATCCATGGTCAACATTTGAAAACTGTTTTTTGTTTTTTGGGATAAAATAATTTAATAAAGAAAGTAATTAGTGTATTGATTCCCACTAGTTTATATTTTTGTGTGTTGTCAATGCTGAGAATTTAGAAGTCAGATCTGTGTCTCTAATAAAAGTTGATAAAGAAGACTATGTCTCAAACAACTGTCTCTGCTATTTTGTTGCCTCCTTTCCCTATCAAAAACTGCCACGTGGACAGTCTTACGCACCATCTTACCTCAGTTCCAAAATCTTCAATATTAATTGCATCACATAATATTTGGTCTTAGTCCAAACCATTTTTGTTGCCGAGTCCATTGCATCTCATTATCTCTGACTTCAACCTCTCTCTCTCTTTCTCTTTCTCTTTTTCTCTCTTTCTCTCTTTCTCTCTTCACATCTTCCTCTAACAATTCATAGCCAGAACTATATAGGACTCTTCTTTCATACTCATTCAACCACTTTCTTTCTTTCTTTCTTCTTTATTTCACCCTTTTCTCATTCATTCTATAACCAAACTCACTCACTCACACACACACACACATGGAAGAACCTACCTCCAATCATGACTCAGTTACACATTCTTCTCCAATCATGTTGTTTGATGGGAAAACACTAGTCATGGATGAGATGGATTTCTTTGCAGACAATAACAACAACAACAAAAAGAACAAAAATGTATTTCATGACGATGAAATGCTGCACCAAATGGAGCTTCATGTCGATGTACGAAACTCTTTCAATTTGTTTCTTCTCTTTGTGTTATTATGAATACAAATGTTATGGTTTTTTTATCTGTTGTGATTTGCAGACTAGTTTGGATCTCCTTACCAAGAGTTCTCCTACCGATAGATCGATTATGGGAGAAGGATCATCGGAGGCAAAGGGTAATAAAAGAGATGATAAGGTACTTGTTCTTCTGTCAATGTGTGTGCTTGTTTTAACACTTTTTACAACGTTGGCTTTTGAGATCCAAGAATATATATATATAGATGTGAAAGATGATTTTATGTGTCCTTTTCTGGGTTTGCTCAGTTTGCAGCTATGCTAGCTGAATTGCACCACATGAATGCTGAAAATCAACGCTTGAGAGATGAGGTTGATCAGGTGAACGATAAGTACCATGCTTTACATGATCAACTTATCAAACAGATGGAGAAACAACGTAAGAATGAGGTAATATGTTTTTTTGTTTTGTTTTGTAATTATATAAATCTATTGATTAGAATTAGTTATTTGGTAGAACTGTTATTAAATTGCAACATTTTTGCTCATGAATTTTGACATTCTCTTGTGTAAATCGATTTAATCAACTCATTAAATTCTTTTGAATGATAGTAATTGACAGTGGAAGGTTTTAATCTCCGTTTTTATTTAGGATATAAACTAGACAATCCAACATGTATTGAATTGGGTATTAACAACTTCTGAGTTTCTTAGAATTTTCTTTACTGGTGCTACTGTTATATATATTCTACCCTACAATAGGGCACTGATATGTATATAATTCACACCCCATTAGAAAGATTTGATGCAGTGGCTAGCATTATAAACTCTCTGATATGTGGTTTTTATGAAGGGTAAGAAAGTTGATATGATTTCAAGGCCATTCTTGGATATCGGAGTTGCTACGAAGGAAGAGAATTCGCAGCAATATTCGAAGGGAAAACTGCAAGAGAGCAAAAGCACGATGGACATGATTGAGAGCAAGAAGCAGAAGATTTGCACTAATAGAGAAGTTACTGAGTTGGAGGCACCTGAGAAAGCTATTCCAAGGTGGCTCTCGAACGAAGTCACAACAAGATCGAGTTCGTTCAATGTTGATGAAGCATCAGAAACCATGTCAATGATCAAGAAAGCTCGCGTATCAGTTCGTGCAAGATCTGTTTCTTCTATGGTTAGTATGTAATCTGAGTTCTCAAGTTTGCATGTACAGATTTCTGAAAGCATTGGATACACATTTTCCAAAAGAAAGAAAAATATGGTTTAAATGATTTTGGTTTCAGATTTCTGATGGATGTCAATGGAGAAAGTATGGGCAGAAGATGGCTAAAGGGAATCCATGTCCAAGAGCTTATTATCGTTGTTCAATGGGGACTGGTTGCCCAGTTCGGAAACAAGTATATACAATACTCTACTCTTTATTTATATATCTACCTAATTTTTTTATGGAAATAATTAATGTTTATTAAAGAAAAAAAAATCTTTATTAACATTAAGAGTTTTGTGATGCTTAGAAAGAAAAATCTGACTTAATTACATTTACACATTTTATCATTAACTAATAATTATACTAATATATTAAAGTTCACTTTTTTTTTCCCATTTTATTATGATCTTTTAAGTTCTTTTCTTCATTTATCAATTGTTTTTCAATTTTTTCTTATTTTGTGATGACTAAACTTTAATTAAATTTTAAGTATTTTTTTTTTAAATTTGGATGTTTTGAATTGAATGTTTTTAAGATTTTGTTATATTTAGATTTTAGTCTTTTTTTATTTTCATTAAAGTAGTACTTATGTTTGATTTTGATGTTATAACATAATGATATGATTGTTATTTTCAATTTTCTTTTTTGAACTTATTAATAAACTTGCATTTTTTTTCAATTGTTTTAAATTTGTCAGTACCTCATTCTTGAAGATAAAAATGAGTACATTGACTCACAAGTTTAAATAGATCAAAAAGAAAAAAAAAAACTAGAGAATAGAACAAAACAGAACTAATTATTTTGACCAAAAAAATGAAATTGTAAGATAATATATAGCCAAAGCTAAAAGATATTTCGAAACAAAATTTTTAATAAACATTCAACTACAAACATTTTAATTTATTAGTTACTTAAAACACATTATTAAGCCTAATAGTTATATTGGGTATAAAATATGCAAAATAAAATTTAAATTCTCTGTTGATTTTTTTTAACCGTTCTTTTAATGTTTCTCTAATACGATTGATTTTGATATTTTAAACTATATCTAATACGATTGATTTGATATTTTAAACTATATTTAAAGTATTGAAATCAACACATCTTTAATAGTCATTTGATATTATTCTTCATCATTGTTCATTTTTCTTTTTTTTTTAATAAAAAATTAACTTTTGTTAAAATTATTTTACTTTTATAAAAATTGTCAAATCATCATTAAATAATGAATTAACTATTGCCCAAATGGTCCATTAAAGGTGCAAAGGAGTGCAGAAGATCAAAGTGTGTTGATCACAACATACGAAGGACAACATAGTCATGTTCTTCCTCCAGCAGCCAAAGCCATGGCATCCACAACATCTGCAGCTGCATCAATGCTTCTTTCAGGATCAATGCCAAGTTCAGATGGCCTTCTACACCCAAACATCTTAGAATCTGCAACACTTCCATTCTCACATAACTTAGCAACCCTTTCAGCTTCAGCTCCATTTCCCACTATCACTTTGGATCTCACTCAAACTCCCACCAATAACAACACTTCCTCACAGCAACATCCACCACAGGATTACCAACTCAGCCTACTTTCACCACTTTTCGCACCAAATTTTTTTCACCAAACTAAGCTTTCTACCTTGCATGCCTCTCAGGGCACAGAAACTGCTTCATTTGCTGACACAGTCAATGCAGCAACAGCTGCTATCACCACAGACCCCAAGTTCAGTGCAGCTCTCATGGCAGCCATAACATCTATCATTGGAAGTTCACACCCAGTGGAGACTCAGCATTGCAATAACAAACAAGAGTAGTTATTGATTGTAATTGTTAGTGTTTTGGAATCATTTTCATATTGTGTAAGGTAGAAATTGAATTTCATAGTTATGCATTTGAAAAAAAAAATGATAAAAAAGAGCATTTCATCACAAGGCTAATGATTACTGAGATCTTGTTACTCCAAGAACAATGAAGCACTGCTGAATGCCTTGTTGAAGAAATCGTCTTTTAAGAAAATCACTTTGTGATGATTAAGAAGTGTTCTGATACTTCAAAAACACTTCTTTTTAGTTGTTACAAAGGTGTCACATTGACATTCAGAAAATTTTCTAACAGTACCAGATGCGAGACTTTTAATGTACAATTGACTGTAAACTTCAGCAGTCAAATTTAGATATTTGTCATGAGAGATGAGTATTGATGTACTGTGTGAATTGTACAAGAGAGTGACTTGAGGGAGGGTTGAATAAATTTTTTGTTTTCTTATGCCTTCTTCTGCACAAAAATATTGGAAATAATTTCTGGTTTAGTTTTTTCAAGATTCTTCTCTACAATCAGAAGTTGATTAGCAGCAAGAAACCCTTTCTTATACACTTGAATGAAAATTAATGCCAGCAACTAAAGTAATTCTAAATGTTGATACACAACTTAGACGAGTGGTTTGCAAAAGGTTAGCTTCTGGTACGCATCAGAAACTGATGCTTGTCTTATAATAGCTGTACTCTGCACTGGAATCATGAGAAAATTGTTTTCATTATTAGTAATTCATACAATTTAAAAGTGTTAGAGAATTTATTTGTGTGATTAAGTCCCACGTGAGAAAATTTAGCATTATATAGAGATGAAAACTCCTAAATTCATTGTTTTAAGATTTTGAATAAAGAGTAATGTCAATCTTTTAATTATTCTTTACCGGAAAGATCCAACAAAAAGTAATATTTTTTAATGAGAAAATTTGTAATGAACAATAATCTAGAATGAGAAGCAAGAAAGAAAGAAAGACACTGCACTCAATTTTGATCTCTCTCACGTTTCTGTCAACAAAATTAATTTTTTTCAACAACCCTTGACAATTTCTGTCCGTAAATGATTTCCATTTCTTAATCTCGTTTGCATTTAAGAATTCCTCTGGATTCTGTGATTTTGGGTCTTGGACAGTTTTGGTTCTGTTCAAAGATTGAAACTTTCTATGAACTTAAATGGTAAAAAGGTTAGGATCGATGATCACTAGGTTCTTGTTTGTTATGGTGGAGTTTTTCGCTGATTTTAGTGTTATTCCTCTCTGAATAACACCGGTGACAGAACAAAACAAAGTGTATCACTCACTGATATATTCTTGAATGATATAGATTCTAGGAAAGAATCAATCTGTGTCAGAAAGAATCAAATCAAAGTTTTCATAGAAAACCTCATCACCAAGAATCAATCCTTAACAGAGTTAATGGACACAAAAGCAGTTATCATCTGTACCAACTAATATTGATATATATATTTAGATAATATAAATCATCCTAAATTATTCTTTTAGTAACAATATAAAATTTGTTTATAAAATTTATTTCATTGTTGTTTCGATCATAAGAAGCTCGTTCAAATATCATCGATAAAGTTAGTCATTGATCTTTTTTTAAAAAACAAAATTATAATAAAAGATCTATATTTTAAGATGGATAATACTTTGAATATAATGATCGTCTGTAACTATGTTATTTTAATGAAATTGAGGTAAAAACATGGTAGTTAGTTGCCTTAATTTATAAGTCTAATCAGTTATTAAATGATTTTGTTATAGGTAATCCAAATATCCATCATCTTCATTTTCTTTGCAGCTTGTTTAACTGGTTTTAGCCTCCCGGTATTAGAAAACCACTTCTCACATCCGGTGGCAGATTATATAAGGAGGGGGAGGGAGAGGGGCTGTGCCCAAAATATTTTTGATTTTTTTTAAATTATATATATTTTTTAAATATTTAAAATTTTCAAAATTATAAATAATATATTTTTAAAATTAATAAAAATTAAATTGTTGTTTCGGGGTAGGGGCCGAGTGCCTACTAGAAGAACCTCTTCACTGTGCAATATCTTCCTCTTCTCCAATGACTTCAACGAAATCCGCTCCTTAGCTCGATCGGTTGGGATGACGATCGGGGTACCTGTCTAACACACTCCGATGCTTAAGTTAGAGAGGCCGATCGGTGCGTCAGGCTATCAGTTGTAATAAATGCGTAATTAATTGTCTTACCAACCTACCTTTGGGCCCTATTTA
>Ga0214544_1011144_pt1 | contig 12645 bp, 6 predicted proteins | sample CNSS3metaG_FD_160074 | JGI IMG/M metagenome (GOLD analysis project Ga0214544, IMG submission 160074) | Root nodule microbial communities from cowpea collected in UCLA plant growth center, Los Angeles, California, USA - CNSS3 | ecosystem: Host-associated > Plants > Roots > Nodule | place: USA...
TAAACAAAGATACTAGAAATCAATGGAAGAAGCATATATATATTCAAACCATTCGAAAATACATAAGAGTTCAGTGGCTACATCTAACCCCAACAAAAATGGGTTTAGCTCTCCATTGTCATGGAGAACTCAAGCTTACAAAATGGAAAATGGAAGAAAAAGAGATACAAAGAGGAAGATGGAGTTGTTCCCACAAGCCCTAACACTCCTCCAAGCTCTCCAAATCGCGTTGCTCGAGCTCCAAAATGTCCCAGATCTTTTTCCCCTCCCGAAAACAGAAGAAAAGGAGCCAACTTGCCACATCAGCGAACATTGGCGCCTGGCGGAAGGGTCTCACCACCAGGCGGTATCGAGCAAACAGGGGGCAAAACTGGCAGCTACCGCCCGACGGTGTCCAGTTACCGCCAGGCGATTCGTAACAGGGGCACCTGGCTGGCGCTTGGTTGGCGCTTGAGTGGCGGTCTGTTCCGCCTGGCGCTTGGTTCGTGTCGCCAGGCACTTCCTGTTGACATTTTTCTTCTTCTCCATGCTATTCCGGGTCACTCATTAATCTGGATTTTTAGACAAAGCTTCCCATCTATAAAAAGGACACAAAAAATGGGGATTAGTGGTATATTTAGATAAATGTAACCCAAAATGTATTTATTTACAAAAGTAAGGTAAAATTAAGGATTAAGTAGGTTAAATGCTTTGGAAGAGATGATTTTGCTAATGAAATATAGCTTGGATAATGGTAAAAATTAACATTATCACTAACTCAACTAGTAGAAATTTTATTTTAAAAAATAACTCAATTAGTAGAAATGTTATTTTAAAAAATAAAATATATGTGAGCACTAAATCGATGTAAAGGATTGTAGTATTATTATAAATGATATACGTAGTGTGGGCTTAGCACACCAAAAAAACAACAATAAATTTTTCTTTTAAAAAATAGAAATTAAGAAAGGGCTTTTTCCCTCACTTCTACTAATATTTATTTATTTATTTAAATAAAACTTTAGCAAGGGCTTAATCCTTGCTACTACTACTAATTTTCTAAAAATAAAATGTGAATGTGAGGGATAAAGAGTGGGTTTCACCGTCGCTTTTGTAAGACAAGTATCATTCCACTAGATTAGCCATCCTGGTATAAGGATGTCATTTCTTATGTATATCGAATGCATAAAGACACAAATTTTCACCTTTTGAGATCATTTTGTTGTGAAGCCTTTTTCTTTTCTTTTCTTGTAGTGTTTTTATGCTTTTTTTAATTTTAATTTTATTTTTTGGTGGAAATTACCCAAAACAATATACAACAGGATAGTATTTCCTTATTTACTAATCAGAACATAGATAAAACATTTATGTGATTGGGAAGAACGCATTTTTTGTGTTACAAAATAGCAATTTTGGATTGTAATGTTTTTTTTTTTATTTCTTCAGATTTAATTGGGGATCACATGTAAAAAAAAAATATTGAAACTATAGAATCCTAAAGGTTTAATCATATCTTGGTCCCCATTTTGGAGGCAAAATCTCAATTTGGTACCCTTATTTCTAAAAGTCTCAATTTGGTCCATTTTTTTGTTAAAATGTCTTAAATGTGTCCTTTCGATTAAGTTGCACTAGAGGTGTTAACTGAACAATGACATGGCAAGGTTGACCAGTGGTGGAACTGTGACGAGGAACAGAGCACAGTGATGGAAGGGGAATTTTTTAAAAAAAAATCATAGTTAAGTTAAATTAGGATTAGGATTTTTAAACGTTGGGGAAATTGGGGATTCTGTCATTCGAACCTTGCAAAGGTTGAGTTTCAGCCACTCCCACCTTTATAGCCTTCAATACTTTGGAGTTCTTATCTGAGCATTAAACCTATTAACATGCCTTAACTCATATTTTCATGCAGTGTCATGTTTGAAAGGCTTGCCAACAATGGGAGGACGTTTGAAGAGAAAACAGTGGAACATGTGCATGAATATGCTGATTATTTCTTTTAATACTTTCTACTTTTTATTTCTTTTAATTATTTGGTATGTTATGAAACTCATTCGCATCTCCAATATATTTTTTATCTTATCATAACCTTTATGTAATTATGTTAAAATTATGTATGTCAATTAAAAAAAATTATTTCTAACATTTGAATATTTCTATTATTTTTTAATATTTTTATTTATTGTATATTTTCCTTTAACATGAGAATGTTTAATACTATCAATTTAAGTGTTTAATAACATAAACCTTTAATTTACTAGGTAATATAAAAAAATTACTTATTATTATTAGTTTTTGTTTCATTTGAAGAACTCTTTTGTTTCGCTAAAACAATTTTTGTTATTTTCCAACCATTGAGTATATATGTTGATATTTGAAAAGTTTTCTTAGATCTCTAAGATATTTTTCATCTTATTATACCCTTAATTATACATTTGTTTTCTTTTGTACGATTCCTTTCAATAGTCTCCAAATTGTTTATAAGACACGCATTTGTTACTTTTTTAATATTTTTATTTTTTATTTATTTTCATAATGTAGAATACTATTTCGATATATTTTATCTAATTATTTTTTCTTTTCTAACTTATTATAATCATACTTTAATATTTTCACTATAATTGTATAAATAATTTTTATTTACTACAATATAAAAATTTAATGTAATTGCTATGAATTTTTTTTTATCACCATCCAACATATATTGGAGTTCAAAAGATATAAGATCTATGTTAAAATTTTATTATTATGTTTATTATTTGTTCTTTGCGTCATTTTCATCAAGTGATGTATTATAACTTTTAGGTTTAATTACTTGAATGATATCCATTTTGGTAGGAGTGTGTCAATTTGGTACCCGCAGGAAAAATAGTGTCAATTGCGTCCCCACTTTTGAAAAAGTGCCTCAATCAGGTCCCTTTAAAAAAAATAACGGCATGCCATGTGGCACTCTCTGGTTTTTTTTAATTTTATTTAAATTTTTTTAATTTTTTCAATTTTTTTTTAATTTTTCTTTGCAATTTTTTTTGCCACGTGTCACAACAAGGACTTGTCAAGTCCTTGTTGTGACACGTGGCAATGTTAGTGCCACATGGCAGGATAATGCCCGTGTGACAAATGTCATTGTACTGATTTCAATTTAGTACCCATATATACATGATTGTTTCAATTTAGTCACCACTTTTGTGCCTTTAGTTCAATTTTGTCCCAATTTTTTTTAACAATTTAAGAACATTTTTTAAGTTATTTTTTATAAGATTAAAAGTAATTAAGTACAAATATTTTTACAACATTAAGTACTTATATTTATATTAAAATTTAGTCGTAAAAAATGTTATATTAATAGAACAATATAATCATCCACTTCTATTTTTCAAAGTAAAACTATATTGTTTCTGTCAAATTCAAGACCAAATCTATTATTTGTATAAATGTTATACTAATATTTTTTTATTAAAAATAACTTTTTAGCATATTACGTTATTTTATATTATTAACCCATATCTTGTCAATGTGTTCTTTAACCACTAAATTTTAATATAAATATAAGTACTTAATTTTGTAAAAATATTTATACTTAATTATTTTTAATCTTATAAAAAAATGAATTAAAAAAATATACTTCAATTATTAAAAAAAATGGGGGCAAAATTGAACCAAAGATACAAAAGTGGGAACTAAATTGAAACACCGAAATAAATATAGGTACTAAATTGAAATCAATACAATGACATTTGCCACACGTGACATTATCCTGCCACATGGCACTAACATTGCCACGTGTCACAACAGGGACTTGACACGTGACAACAACAAAAATTTGCAAAAAAAAATTAAAAAAATTTGTAAAAATAAATAATAAATTTTAAATAATTAAAAAAAATTAAAAAAACAAGAGAGTGACACGTAACATGCCGTTAACAGCGTTAATTAATTTTTTTAAAAGGAACCTGATAGATGCACTTTTTCAAAAGGTGGGGACACAATTGACATTTTTTTTTCGTGGGTACCAAATTAACACACTCCTACCAAAGTGGGTATCATCCGAGTAATTAAACCTAACTTTTATTAGTGTATAAAAAAGAGATTCATTATAATTTAAAAAATTGAAGTAAACAAATATTTAAAATATATTTTAATTTGAATGTTTTTTTTTCTTTTATATTTTTTTAAAAATATTTTTAAATTTTATCAACTAGGTTTCATTAATGTTTGCAAATTTAATAACCATCCTTCTAATATTGAATATTTGATAATATTATGTTTCTTTTACCTTAATTTTTTATTATTTTATAAAAATTAATTAAAATTAATATTAAAGTAGTAAGAAAACGAGTACGGGTATGAGTCCGAAATTATACTCGTTACCCGGTGGGGATGGGGATGAGACAAAAGTTTGATACTCGTTGGATTTTGGTATGGGGATAAGGATGATTTTTTTACGGGGATGATTTGTTTTACGGAGATGAGTATGTGATAGCGAAACTTGTCCCTGTCCTGCCTCGTTGCCATCCCTAGTCTTAGTTTTAGCTATGTTCTTAACGATAAAGTATAAAACATGATTTTACAAATGTTATATTTTAAAAGAAACAAGTGCTTCATCGAAACAACATCATTTTGCTTATATTGTTTTTGTTTTGACATATAAGTTTTATTCACAATTTAAGGAAAAAGGTTGTTTAAACAAGATTTTTTCATATAGCTCATTTCTTGAAAAAAAAAGGAATTATATAATTTTCTTCATCAAATAAAATTATTTATGTACAAGTTAAAATCCAATTTAAAATTAGTGAATCTAAATTCTAAAATTGGTTTAATTTTTATAGAAGTTAACGCGAGTCCATATCAAAGTAGTTCTATATCATACACAAATTTGTAGATGCAAGTGCTCCATGTGACACATGATATAATATTGTGTATTCTCTTGATTTGTTTCATAAGTAAAACCTTTTAGTTAGACTATGCACACATAATTATCCTAACATGTCCACAAATATAGAGCTACAATAGTTGCAACTATAAGAGAAGAAATATTTTAAAAAGCTTTACACCTAATTTGAAATAACTTTTCTCTTTCTCATTCCTCTAGTTCAACTCATTGATTGTCAAGAGGAAATTCTTCACGACATCAAATAAAAGGAAATAAATATTGAATGCCAAATTATTAATTTAAATCGTCTAGGCTGAGCTTCAACTGCAATCAAAGAAAAAACTTACTGACAAAAGACTCTTTTATATGTTTAAATTAATAAAAGAGTAAAGATATATTATAGTAATATAGACTATTTAGTGTATCAAATTAAGGTGAGTACTTTCTAGGACAGAGAGCGTATATAGGATTGTTAGGTGAATATGGGCTTAACAAATGCAATGTATATGAACTCGGAGATTCTGTCTCGGGTTGGACTCTGAGATTTAGGTCAAGTATCTACAATTGATTTCCAAATAAATTAAAAGTTAAAAATGGCTTATTATAAGAAAAAAATTTAAGAACTATACGAGAAAGTTCGGAAAAAAAATAGTTTTAATCTATATAGAAATAAATTTTAATCTTCATTTATCTTCTAGATTTGTGATTTGCATCCGCATGTTGTTAGAAGTGGGTTTTAAAGTTTAACTCAATCTCATAAAATTCGTGTATGGAATTAGAAATTAATGGATGGTCCGTTAACGGTCCGATAGCAGGTGGAACAGAATGTCCAAAACAATAGTTTTGGTACCATATTAGAAGTAGACTTTAAAACTTAACTCAATCCCACAAAATTGACTCTTAAAATAAAGTTTATACTTCAGTTATATATTATGAAATTCTCTTATCTCTACTCTAACGAGGGAATGAATGTGATCGGTAAAGGTAAGAAAGGTGAAGAAGATGACAAATAGGTAGCTGTTGGAGTGAAAGTGGGATAGATTGTGGTCTATGACGGTGCCCCCACTACAATCCATCAATTGCGTGTAATCTTTACCATTAACCAATGTGCATGCGTACTGTGAAACTGTTAATTTTCAACCCATAACATAAAGAACCATTCTCTTCCTACCCCAATTCATTCATTTCTCATCAACTCTCCCACATGCATATCCACATGCTTCCCACAACCACCACCTTTTCAAACTTTAACTCTTCCTAATTACTTCACCTACACTTTCGACCCAGTTTAGATTCCTCTGCTACAATTTTCGTCTTGTCTTTCTATTATATTAAAGTTATTTTTAATATATTTTAAAATATTAATATCAATATTTATTAATGTATTCTAAACACACGCTACAAGAACAAAGTTACAGACTTAGTAAAAAATTCAAATTCCTTCATTCGTACTCCAGTGAAATTGAAAACTTATTGTACATGCAGCAGATAAAAAATTTAGCGTCTCACATCGACTAGAGATAAGATGAATTCACAATATATAAGTGAGATACAAATCTTACTTTACAAGTTGGTTTTGTGGGGTTCAATTAGGCTTAAAACTCATTTCTAGGTTTTCTTTGTTATTTTTAGTAATTTCTCATGCACTTTAATAAAAATAACAATTTTACAAGCGGTGCTGCTGCGCAAGAAAATTGACTCAAGCGGTGCAGTAAATTTTTTGGAGCAATTTTAATGCGGTTCTTAACAGAAAAACTGGGAGCAACTTTTTCGTGAATTCGGTGATGGTGAGAATATGCTCTAGTTTTCTAGTTTTGGTGCAGTTCTGTCAGATTTGTATTTTAGATTAATTTGTGTTGAATTGATTACAAGCATGTTATGTATTGGTCCAAGCTATTGGCACCGAGTACTGACACATTACTTCAAACACAAGGTGTGCGCATGCGTGTGAAATTGATTTCGAGTTGAATTTGTCGTATCTGGTGCAGAACTAAAACATTCAGTGATTTCAATTTGTATTTGGCCGTGAAATTCACTGAACTGTGATTGTGTTCAATTAGAAATCCGTGGAGCCTCGGTTTGTTAGGTTCATCTATATAATCATTTGATCAAACATTTTTGGTGCTTTGTAATATCCAAGCAGTGATAATTTCAACTTACAGATTGATCCTTCAGTGCTGCGTGTGCTTGATCTTGCATAAATTTCCACTTGCAGATCGATCATTCAGTGCAAAGTTGCAACTTTCAATTAGATTCAATCGAGTAAACAAATTCGTGAATAGAAAGCAATTAAATTCTGAAGCAGCTTGGTTCAATTTGAAATTTTTTGTGGCACATTGCGTTTAATTAGTGGCAGTGGACTTGGAGATTGGTTCTTCAACTGGTACCCCGTGATTAAATTTGTTTTTGTTGAATTTTGGATATTTTTTTCGCATTCTAACTTCGATTTCAACGATCTATATTTGAGTTCTTAATTTCTAATTGTGAGACAGTATTATGAGATAACTTACCATCGGTTTGAGTTCAATTTTGAGATTATAAAATTAGAAATGAAGTGTTAGCATCTATGTTTTTGGGAATGTTTTTCAAAATTTGAGTTCAATGCGAAATTAAAAAGCATGTTAAACACATTAAAAAATATATACTGTGACTTATATATATTATTTTCAAAATTAGATTTATTTTTAATTGTGTTCTCTATTTGATCTAATTAGTTTTACCTTTTTGAGTAGCTTTTATTCGATTCTTATAATTTAATTTCTTTAACTTGTTCAGCTTGTTTATGTTATTTTATAATTTTGTAATAGTAATTTTAAATGTATTATTTAAATTACTCTTCCCTTTTAAAGAGCTTTTTCTCTTTTGCAACATTCTTAGTTTTTTTTACATATTTTACTTTTAACTTATTTCTTGATTTTGCCGTTTTTATTATCTTAAAGTTTTCTATTTTCTCGATCATATTGAGTTGAAATTACATTTGTAATGGTTTTGAGTTGAAAATTTCACATTAAAAAAATTAAAAACTGACTTTCAATTCAATTCATACTTGTATTCCTAATCATCTTTTTCTAATCATCTTTTTTTCAAGTGTGAGTTGAAATTTTTACTATGAGCTTCTAGCACAAGAGGACATATTTGTCCTTCCATCTACTTCAAAACACTTGACTAGTTGGATTTTTACTATAACAGAACATATTTGTCTCCATATAAATTGATCACCAAAATAAATCAAATACAAACTATGCTCTAATATCATCATTGATGCTTTTAGAAAGGAATTTATTAGAGAAATTCAATCATAATAAGACATGTCAAACCAACATACGATATTGACACTGTTTCACAAAGAATAAATTGTCAATTTAATTCATTGAAAGAGTGAAAATCAAGTCACTACCTATGTCCATTACTAGTATCCTGGTTATTGTAGTGCAGTATATTATATGTTGTAGTCTTTTGTGTTGCATATCTTTAGTTTTTTATTAAACAAATTTGTTTTTCGATTTTATATTTCACTTTGAATCTAAATTTTTTGATGGATTGATTGAAAGGTCTTCTTAAGAACTAAAGATAAATTTGAACAAGAATGTGTAGCCTTTTAAGAGTGATACACAAGTGAACTAAGTATAAACAATTACAAGTGTCGAGGTCCATAGTTTTGCTTTTCTTAATTTTGCTCACTATTTTGTTTGTGTAGATTATTATTATTATTTTTTTATGGGATGGATGATATGTGGAGAACAAAAGAATCAAATTCCCACATCTAGGGATAAAATTGATCCTGACCCACTATTTTATGTGGAAACAAAAAATTGAAAAACCATTACAATTGATTCTTAATTGTGGTACATTTCATATTGGTAAATTGTGTTTTTCGAGATTGTTAAGATATACTGAAAATTGGTGGAGACAAAGACAGTATGATGTTGAAATTGGTAGAAAACCAATTATTTTGAAATGGCATTAGAGGAAAATTTGTGCAACTTTATGAGAGAAATAAAAGGCCTATATAAGAAATGAAAGAACATGAAGAAAAAAGAAAAAAATTATATCAAAAGAAAAATAATAGGTAAGAAGAGAAAAAGAGTTTAAGGAAAAGGTGAGAGAGCTTACTGAAAAATAAAAAAAAAAAAGAAAAGAAAAGAAAAAAAAAAAGATAAAAAAAGAAAAAAAAAAAAAAAAAAGGAATGGAAATGAAAAAAGCAAGTTTATAAAAGGCATAAAAAAAAGAGAGGAGGAAAATAGAGAGAAAAAAAGAAAAGAAAAAGCAACATAGAGGAAAAAAGTAGAAAAAGAAATGTTAGAAAGAGAAAAACAGGAGAAAGAGTTACTCATAGTATCTTGAATTAACATGGTTGAGAAGGAATCACTAAAGGTGATTGTAAAACTTAGAAATCTTTTTCTCATTCAAATTATGAAGCTTACTTTTCCTTAAAGTTTACTAACTTGACTCCTTTTTATTTCGTTGCCGAGAGAAATGTCCCATATCGAGGAGCAATGGGAAAAACAAATGGGAGATAAAAGAAGAAAAAAAAAGAGAAAAAAACTTGACAATAAATAAATTTGTTTTTAATAACATTTCCTTTTGTTTTTCATTTGATAAAAGTTGTATGTACATTAAGGATATTTCTCTTTTATTTTTGTTGCTTTTGAACGTTTATCCTCTTCGATTGCTTGTGAATAGATAATATGTTGAAATTATTTGTACAAGTTGGTCTTTTACCCTAGGGAAAGACTTCTAAGCACATTGATAATAAGAAAATTTCCACTCATTAGATAGACATTTTCTTGGATTATTTTAGTCGAGTCCTAATTAGTACTTATGTTTGTAGATAATAAAGTATTACAGGTTGAGTTTTATTTAAGGAGTATATGATGATGTAATGGATAGAACATAATTAAGGACCACATTCAAAAAGAAACTAATTGGGATTAAGTTAAACCAAGAAATGAAGGTTTAATTGATTTTTAAAACTTTCTTAAAAAATTAACTCTTTGAAAACAAATCTAATCATAAAATTGAATGGAATTAATTGTGGAATCAATATTGATAAATATTGAATATAGAATATAAAAACAACAAGAACAAAATGTAAGAGATTGAGAAAGGATGAGAAACATTACACGAACAAATGATAAGCATATACAATATATGAAACAAACAACAATTTTAACTATTCAACCTTAGAACATTCAAAATCCACTATCTTTATGTCTATTAGAAGCACTCAGCACATGGTAAGCATATACAATATAGGAAACAAACAAAAAATTTTGGTCAAGCTTAAGAATGACTCCATTTGAGGTTCTATATGGAAAAAGACGTAGAATACTATTATGCTGGTATGAGAATGGAAATTCTTTAGTTTTGAGTCCAAAGTTATTTCAACAAGCAATTTATAAGATTAAAATGATTAGAAAATAGATGACAATTTCTCAAGATAGGTAAAAAAATTATTATGACAAACAAAGTAAACCCCTTACCTTTCAAGAAGGGGATTTTTGAAAGTTACATCTATAAATGGGATTGGTAGAAATTTCAAATCTAGAAAGCTTTCATCCAAATTTATTGGTCCTTATCGAATTTTGATTCTCTGATGGATTTTTCTGTGCTGATCCTTTACTGTGTCTCTATAATACATTGATTACACTAATTTTGATGTTTTAAAATATATTAAAAAGATATTTAAAAAATACCAATACAATGTATTTTTAATACTCAATAGAGGACAACACCCAAAAACTAGTAGAGAATCTGGACTCGTCCTTATCAAATCCTTGAATGAACCGGTTCTATCGCATACCAAATTTCTTTATCTCTAAACCTTTCACAATTTCGTAATGTCTTTTATGTGTTTCAACTTTGTAAAGATATTAGGACCCTTTTCATGCGATAAAACCTATTATAGTACAAATATGAGAAAACTTTACTATGATGTACTTCTTGTGAGGATTGAAGATCATATAATTAAACAACTTTGGAGAAAGGACACACTTCTAATAAATGTATTGTGGAGTCAACAAGAAGAAGATAATACAACTTGGAAATTAAAAAGTAATACGAGAGAAATGTATACCGAATTTTATACACTTAAGTGAAATGTAACATCTGTACCTTTAAATAAATATATTATTTATTTTACTTTTACTTAAAAAATAATAAGATTTAGAAAAAAATTGTACTTTAAATCTTATGATTAAATTCATATATTAAAAAAATGTTTCGCATTCTATTCGGATAAAGTTTGAACATGAGTACAAGCTTATTTGGAAATAAAATGAAGACAATAATAAAAATAAATAATAGGAAGAAAATAAAACCAATGAAATATTAATTAAAAAATTAATTAATGATTTATTTATTATTATATATACATATATATTGAAAAAAATAATTTTGAAAGACTCTTCTAATTAATAAGAATAAATTTAATGCATAAAATCATCACTAAGAAATTTTTTATTATAAATAGTGAAGGATTGAGGAGAGAAACATGAAGAGAGAGAGGAGGGAAATGGGTGAATTTGAAGAAACATATGAGAAAAATAATACTTTTCTGAAAGTATTTATAGTATATCACTTAATACTAATATGTGTTTTATTAATTTATTAATTATTTTAAATTATATATTATTTTAGTTATTTTAATTTAATTTATTTTCAATTGTTATCGTATTATTTATTTATTTGTATTGATTTAATTTATGATTGTAACGTCTCATTTAATCGATAAACATAATTAAAGATACGTCACACTGAATAAAGTAGCAACGTAGTCCTCGAGTCTTAAACCTAACTCCTAACAACTCAAGGCACACCACGATGCCCAAAAAGAAACAAGTTATCAAGTTTACTAAAATTAAGTAGAAATTTAAAGATGGACAAGTACATGGGTCATAACCCTAAAGAAAGCCCCAAGAAGGACAAGAAGTCCAGCCCGAGAAGACTAGGCAGCATAATCATCTCTTCCCTGTTGACCACAAGTACCTCTCGCATCTGCTCCCATCAATAAATTGATGATCATTGCAAAGGTAGAAGAACGACATACAAAGCAATCAAACAAGCAAAGGGTAAGTTAGAGCCAACAAGATTTTTATCATGCAATCAAATATACCTTCATAGTCCTATATACATATATCATCCAAGCATGTTATGATCTTTCAATCAATACACTAAGACTCGACTCGACTCATCCGGATACATATAACCTAGTCGGATTCAGTGGATGCTTGCACTTGTGGTGGATACCTCTGCTCACCCCCAAGCTAATCATCCCCGAGCTATGTGTTACAAGTGTTACAATGAATCAATTTCCTTCACGTACAAGGTTAGCCCTTAATGAGTTTCAGGCCTCCTTCTACTCTCACCACAGGAGTCAGTCCGCTCTAAGTGAGACTAACTAACTCCTTCCTAACCTTGAATCCTTACCAAGTTATATAGATGGGGTACCACCATGGACTTCCACTAACAGGGGTCATGGAATTACCTCCCGACCACTGAAGCACGACCCGAAAGTCTCACCTAGAGACTTATGGATTTACGTACTGACCACATACCACATATATTCAAACAACCAAATAATATTAATCATGTATTTAAATCTCATGCCAACCTTTGTACCCATTCCTCATCCATATTCCATGTTGAATCAATAATAACTCCATCAGCAAAACTTGCATGGGACAGAGGGGAGCCATGGCTCCCCCAAGCTTTTAATTATATATATATATATATATATATATATATATATATATATATATATATATATATATAATATATATATTTTTATATTTTTTTT
>Ga0214544_1011146_pt1 | contig 12640 bp, 5 predicted proteins | sample CNSS3metaG_FD_160074 | JGI IMG/M metagenome (GOLD analysis project Ga0214544, IMG submission 160074) | Root nodule microbial communities from cowpea collected in UCLA plant growth center, Los Angeles, California, USA - CNSS3 | ecosystem: Host-associated > Plants > Roots > Nodule | place: USA...
AAAAAAAAAAAATATATATATATATATATATATATATATATATATATATATATATATATATATATATATCCAGCTCAGAATAACCGCTAATTTTTGAAACAATTTAAGCAGAAAACAATGTCAGAATTCGATTTCCCAGTCTGACCATTTTAAAAAATGTGCTAGATTGATAAATAAAATATACAATCTTCTATTTGGTTGATTATGTGTTACTGCAGAAAAAAAAATCTCCAATTATCTTTATTTAATATATTTATTTTTGTTGATTAAAAAAAATCTATGAAGTAATTGCTTAAATAATATAATAATGATTTTAGTTTTTGTATAATACTCATTGTTTGTTTTGTATTGAATGATCACTATTACTCTATTAATTTAATGTCAGGATATATAGTGATACATAAATAATTAGTTATGATATGTGAGTATTTAATATTAGGGTATTAGGTAAGTATTTTTAAGGAAAAATAAAAAATAGTTTAGTGCACTTTAGAATTGTTAATAATATTTAAATTTAAATAATTGAAAATTGTACATCTCATTTAATAGCTTTTAAACTACTAAATAAAGCATTATATAATGATAACACAAATCAGATAGCATGGAAGTTAAGTATAATCTTATACAGTCATCCAAAACTGAGTAATGACAATACTATATGTACAAGACCTCTAGAAGAAAATGAAAGTAAATTCTAACCACTTACTACAAAACACACCTATCTATAGGACCTCTGGATACTACTGCTCAGTCCTACTATCAACACCACGCGAAAACTCTCTACTTGCAGCCTCCTCTGCTCACACATTTAAGTGATCATTGCAAAGAATAAAACAGAGGTAGACAAACATCAAACATAAAACACGTAGGGTAAGCTAATATGATTTAAAGAAGGTTACATTAGAGTGAGAGCATAATAACAATCAATTATCACAAATTCACACAGGAACATTCCAATACTCACACGTCATTCAACTCTAGACTCAATTATCCAGATATATGCAATTAACATCGGACCTCTTGGTGGCTTGCACCGGTGTATGATTCCCAAACTCTGCAGAGTTTGGCCTCAAGGGGTTATCACCCAATCATCACACCAGGTAAGTCTCCTTCGCGCCAAAGACTTGATCAAGTCCAATGGCTAAGACCTTTTGCTACTCCTCACGACATAATTCATTATACTCTATATGAGCCTTAATGGTTATTGGAGCGTCAGGATACCAACCAAAACTAAGTTCTCATGTCTTTACATACCTTACCTCATCCACACTTAAAATTTCTCCATAAAATTTCTCCATAATTCACATACAACAAGTCCATATTCACCCAATCTCACTCAAAGCATACCAAGATAGTCAAAATAATCCATTTCAAATCAGTTAATGCAATGAAACACATCAAAACAACAAACACATGAAATCTGGCAGCTCAGCGCTCAGCCTCAGATCCAACGCTCAGCCTCAACATTAAAATTTCGTTCTAGACCTGTAGGGGTCCCAACGTTGGGGCACCGCTCGGCTGGCGCTCAGCCTCATTCTTCTCGCATTTTTCAACGCTAGGCACCGCTGGGCTGGCACTCAGCGCTGATCCTCTCGCATTTTTCAAGGCTCAACCTTAAATTTTGAGGCTCAACTTCACACCAGAAAACAACAAAGATTCTGGTTTTCGTTGGGAGATGTTTCACTTGATTTCATGACCCAAATTGGCACCTCCATGGCAGTGTTGTCTAGTTTTCAAAATGGTTTTCAAGCAAAGTGAGATGATACCAATTAGAGCCATGATTCAAGTGTTCATTTTCCAATTCAACCTCAATTCACACAATGCAATCACAATTTCACTTATACCAAACATCAAACAATTCACATTGCATCACACTTCAAACAATCAATTCTGATTACACACAATTACATTCATTGTATCCTCTAATTAAATTCAATTATTAGTTTCCCTTACCTAATTGATTTGTGCGACTACAGCAAAAACCTAAAACCCCTTTTCCATTGCCGATGCTCACAAATCAACCTAAAATTATCAGAAACACGATCAGAGAACATCATTAGAGCCACTGATCGACAAGAAATTTTTACAAGATACGCAAATCTCACATGCGATACAGATTACATCACATGCAGGGTTTTCAAGAAAAGATCGAGAAAAGAGCATAATTATAACTTACTCAATTCAAGGTTCTGATCGGACAGACTTGGAGATCTCGCTACAGTGATCACTCTGACGGTCTCTAATTTCAAAAAGGATGAGAGAATGGTGAGATATTTTAGAGAAAAGTCAAAGAGAATTTAGAGAACAAAGTTTTAGAGAAATAGTGTTTTCTAAATAATGAAATCCTTTTATAAAATTTCTATTTATATATAAACGGTTTATTATTAAAATAATAATAATAATAGGATCTCATTATTTTAAAGTCATTCTTTTAATGTGATTTTCTAGGTTTTCACATTCTCACATAAACAAAATTTATATAAAAAATTCTAATTAAATTTTCTTAAATTAAAAATAGTTAAGTTCTAAGAAACTATATTTTTTATTTGAAATAAAATTTTATACTTTGCACGAGTTCAAACTTTTTTCCCAACCTACTAATACATATCTACCTTTTCAAATTTAATATTACTCATAAAAGATTATCAAAAATGTATCAGGATTGTTCTCAATATAATTTTTATTTTAAAAAAATGACTATTATAAATTTGCAAATTTATATGACAGAATTTTTTATTAAGTTGAACTCTCAATATTAAATAACTATATTTTAATATTTTAATATTCATATGGGATAATAAAATATTAATATGATATTCTATTAAATGTATGGTTGTGAATGACCATGTATTTATTAACTAAAAAAATACACTTAATAGATAGACTTTTCTCTATTTAACTCTATAAAAAATGATTTATATAAGTTAATTTTAAAGCATACCAAAAATAAATTTTCTTTTCTTTTTTTCTATTCTTGTAAACATTTAACAAAATTGTTCTTTAAAACTAAAATAAGAAATGAAAAGAAAAAAGTAAATTAAAAATATATAACTTATTTTATAGATCTATAAAGAAAACAATACCTAATGTTTCTTGAAAACAAGATAATCTTAAAAGTATAAATTATCGTAACATCCCATTTTAGTAGTATAAAATTATTAAAATACGACATTTCATATTATAAAATAAATTAGAGCACACGACTGATGTATATGAAAATCAACATTTTATAGTTATCTAAAATATACCAAAGCAATGGTACCATAAGTACAAAATAATGCCACAAGCAGAACTTAAACATGAAATAGTTGTCCAAAAAGATTTATCACAGAGCAAGGAATTACAAAATAAACAGTTCCAAAAGGGGCTCAAAAGAGAGTTAACAAACATGCCTACATTAAACACCACCGTCTCTGCCATTCGCACGATCACCAGAAGTTTCCACATCTGCTCACATCAAGATTGGTAAACAAGAAGCAAACACAAAGAGAAAGGGTAAGCTAGTTGCAAAAAGAAAAAGAAATACATACACACACCACACACATACACACACACACACACACACACACACACACACACATATATATATATATATATATATATATATATATATATATATATATATATATATATATATAACACTTAAAAGAATTGCAAAACAACGCACCAATTATACTAAGCAAAGCAATATCAACTAACTCATCACACAAGATAACACTCTAGACTCAATTATTCGGATCTAGACATTGATGTATGACTCTTGGTGATTTTTGCACTTGTGGTGGCCTCTACTACCTGCAGAGTCATTGTCAATGGGTTTCATCCTACCACACAAGGTTAGTCCCTTTAATCGTCATAAGAACCCTAGGGTTGTTCTTAAAGACAGGACCACCTGCCCCTCTCACCACATGATTCATTCTACTCTACATGAGTCTTGAATGAACATTAGAGTATTAGGATAAACCTGTAGTACTGACTCCTTACATCAATGATCACACTACTAATTAAATCAAATAGGATTTTCCCATGGAATCTCATATATTCTCATACAAACATTTGAAAACACATATTAAAAACCATACAACATATGTCTCTCTTGAAAAACACCTAATTCTTATAATTTTTATCCAATCCAACTTAACAACACATTATGCAAATGATTTGGAATTTTTGAAATAAAATTGCAGCTTGTGTAAAGCTCCAAAAATTTTGTATTTGTATTCAAATTAAAGATGATTGAATCAAGAACCAAATGCAACAAGAACCAACTTAATTGAATAACTATAGAGAAAGTTATGCACCAAACAAGCAACAAAGGTCAATGTTGTCAACAACCAAACTACAGGGACCTTGCGATAAAAACTGCTCTCACTACAGAGCTCTGATTCAAGATTCGACCGATCAAAGTCAAGAACTATGTGTTAAGGATCAACTGTTAAATTTTCAGCTCGATCCAACTGTTAACGAAGTATGAACCTTCATTTTACGAAAAGTGTGCAGTGTAGGAAAATGGGTAGCGTCACACCATATGCTTCTTTGTTGTGAGATTTTGACTTGTTCCACTACACAATTTGGTATCTTGCCCTTTTATCTTCTCAAACTCATTTCAAAGTGGTTTATAGATGATATCAAACTGACCAATTGCAACAATCAATATCTCTCAGTCCAATTGCATTTTAAACTTCCTAAAATTCTCTAACCCATAGATACCCAAACATGAAATTCATTCTCATTCAATGAAATCATCAATCAAGCATACTTAGCACATTCCATAACAAAAATAAGTACACTCTATTTAAAAGAAAAAGAAGGAGTTCTAGCTTCCCTTATCTTGAAAGATGATAACCCAACAACAGGCCCCAAAAGAAGAGCACCACGACACAACTACAGTTGTAAAGTACGAACATAAAGACGGGAATAAGTCTCTAGGGACAAACCCAAGACAGAACCAAGATAGCTTAGTTGGAAAAGGAAAAAAAAAATGAAAGGTCGAACTTAACTTACATGGAAGAAGCATGTTCTGCTAGTTTGGGGAGGAAAAAGCTTATGCCCTAACAAAGCTTTTGCTTCACAACTATAAGTGAGAGGGGAAATTGTTTCTAAAAAAAATGAGATAGAATAGTGAGTGACTGGGTAGAGTACTAAGGTGGGCTGACTATGAGCCCTTATTTATTAAAGTTGAGCTCATTTACTTAAAACAGTCTTACAACTATAATCTTAATATCTCCCCTTTGAAAAAAAAGTGAACGTTCACCATAAAATCTCTTATTAATAATTAATTTTAGTAATAAAAAATAATTAATTATTATAGTGACCAATTTATATATTAATTTATAAACTAAAAATTATTTGTATCTAAAATACTTTCTAAATTAATTTCTAGATTGGTCATTATAATAAATTGGTCGCTAATTTTAGTTACCAAGGTTCTAGCTATAAAAGAATTAATCTCTAAAATTAAATCTAAATTGATTATTAATAGAGCAAACTTAGAGACTAACCTTTTTACTAGCTGAAACCTTGATAGTTAATGTTAATGATCAATTTATTAACAAATTTACTGTAATAATTTAAAAATTATTTTAATTACTAATAATTTTTTATTTATAAATTAGTATCTATAATAATTAATTATTTTTTATTCCTAAAATTAGTTACAAGAGATTTTCTTGATAAAATTAATTTTCTTGATTTGAAATTTTTCTTCGCCAGCATCAGGTTCACTAGTTTAATAGTAAGTCTTTCTTCGTATATTTTATTTATCTTACTCATTTCTTTGTTTTTCTTTCTTTCTGTTCAACTTGAATTCCATGGGTAAATAAGAACCTATTGCATGCATCCAAAGATGCTCTTTGTCGGCACCATGATGGTGGACCACACTCTGCCTCTATCATACTCTTCCTGCAAATTCAAGTTTAATCCACCACATTTCTCTTACTGTTGCAAAATTACAACCATCATGTGAAGCTTTCTGCATAATCTAACAATTTTGAATCTCTGTTTGAGTTGGACCCTTTTTAAAGATTTCAAAATAATGTATTCATTTTATATATTTCTGTTTACCTTAAATTATATAGTTTTATCTTTTATTTAATCAAAATAATAATTTCTCTTTTTCAGTTCAAGTAACCATGCAACTCTCCATTTAAGAAATAATTATCTATCTCTTGTTTTTACAAAATTAATATACTAATAAATGTGTATATAATTTTGAAAATGGTGAATATGTTATTATATGTTTATATGTTTATGACATGTTAATATTCATGCACTATATAGTTTTTGGAACAAAATTATTTTTGAGATCTAAAAGTTAAAATATTTTTTAAACTATTGTGTGACACAACATGCTTTGTGAATGGTTGACAATTGATAAAATTGAATGGTGTTGTGAGATGAAGTTTGGGTAAGTTGTTATATTATTATTAATATATATTATTGGTTATGATGTTTGTGTGTAATGATTGTATGTATGTTGATAAATAGAAATAAATACTGGTACATATGTTCATCTAAATGCATAACACCGAGGAACTTTGAGTTTGTTTCTAGAAAAAAAAATTGTTTTTAAACAAAAGAAACTGTGAAGTAAGTACACTTTAATTTAATAATGAATTTTTAAATATTCCTTTTGAATTATTTGAATAAATAAATATAAGTTTCAATTTTTATTTCCGTTAATCTTAAATGATAGTATCAAAGTTGCAAAATAAAATATTTTAAAATTTACAAATTTCATTAACTACCTCAATAGTAACCTAGTAAGGAAATTGCACTACCGATGTGAGAGTTGAAGATGTTTGTATTCTAGGTTAAATGACGAAGTAATCCCAATTTTCGCCTAATAGGTTTATGTAATGTGTAATATCGATTAAGTTGTTAATCGGCCATTGTGGTTGACCTGTCCCGCACAATTGTAGGAAAACTTTTTGCCATTTTCAAGAAGAAAAATGATACAGTAACTACCAAAATCTTAAAATCTTAAAGAAGGAAATAAAACAACTCATTAATTATGTTCTATTTGATGTAAAATTTTAATTTTACAGATATGAATATTTCGAATGTGTGAAAAGGACAAATATACGGGTATATTTAACAAAAAAATATCATAACTTAACAATATAAATGATTGTTTTGTGGAAATCTATCGCGAAATACAAAGGGATAGGACACGTACACCTTAAACAGAATACAAAATAGAAACATTGTAGAGCAAAGAAAACGAATTGTCTAAAATTAAGCATGCAAGTGAAGCAACCGTATAATAATAATCATAACACTGAGACATCTACCTGGAATTAACTATGTGTTCCTTTTTCATCTGTTTTTCACACTTCCACAAAAACTCTTTCCTTCTCCCTATGATGTTTCCCTTAATTATATTCGTCATTCTGTAAACCAGAGAAGAACAGAAAAGGTTGATCAGATTGCAAAGAAAAATTAAAATTACTGTATCGGAGTGAGCCATTCAGATGAATTCTTCCGACTACGAAAACACTTATTCCACCATTGTCATAGACTCCAACCATACGCTGAAGGTGTGCTTCGATAAGTCTATTTATCCAGGTTCTGCCCTTTGGCTGGAAAATTCATTGGAGGAAACACTTCCTTCATTTGTCCTGCAATTCGCCATTATCCTCGCTCTCAACCGCTTCTTCTTCGTTCTTGCAGAACAATGCCATTTACCTCGTATTGTTGCCAATATTTTTGTAAGTGCTTTTCGACTTATGATGATGATGTTAATATATCATCACTTTGAATTCTCAATCTTAACAAGTCAAGATAACATATAACAAAACAAAGATATAATCAGATAAAGAGTAGAAACTTTTGTGGTTGTAAATTGCTTTGCAGTCATGATTATAGTTTAGGGTTTCGTTACAATCCTTAATATTTCAAGACATTACAAAATAATTGGTGTTGCAGCAATTGCAGTCACGACACGAATATTCTGAGATGAAAGGTTTTATCTTACTGTTGCGTATCACAATTTAAAACCATAATCACAATGGGTTTGTGTAATACAAAATGAGTCTTATAAAGAAAAGGTTATCAACCATTTATGGACTACCAGCATCCTTCACTGGTTACCTTATGCAGAGTTTAGTCATGAATCATGATCATATAATATTGAATTATATAATAACTTCACCAAAACCTTGTTTATATTTTGCTTTGATTTTGATTATTGGTTAGCAATTGACTTAAGCTTTTGTGATTATGTTCCAAGACTGGTTTTCTGTTAGGTACATCTGTCATGGGACGCTGGAAAGTTTTCATGGACCAGTTATTTCCTTTCAGCAACATGATACCATTGGAGACGGTGGGATCGTTGGCCCTTGTTTACTACGTGTTCCTGGTGGGCCTAGAGATAGACTTGAATCCAATAAAGACGTTGAACAGAAAGACCAAAGTTATAGCCATTGCAAGCACCATCTTCCCCATACCAATAGGAATTGGCTTGTACTACCTGCTTGTCACGGACATGGGGCGAAAACATTTGGACAGTGACAACGTTAGACCAAAGGGTGCAATATTATGGGGGCTCGCCCTTTCGTGCAGCAGTGAGTTCCCTGAGATTGCAAAGATCCTTTCAGATCTGAAGCTTCTTCTCACGGAGAACGGACAACTGGCTCTCACAGCTTCTCTCCTTAACGACTTGACTTCATGGACCCTTCTTGTCTTGGCCCTATCACAATTCTACCACGCTTCAGTGGTATCGTTTGTCATCACCGTGGTGGTTCTGTTCTTGTGTTTTGTGGCACTTAACCCCCTTTTCAAGTGGGCATTCAACAATGTGGGAATGGCGGATAAAGAGTTCTTGGAGTCACAGGTCATATTTGTGCTGAATGTGGTTTTGGTTGTTGGCTTGTTAACTGATGGACTGGGCGTGCTTTCGATAACGGGGGCTTTCTTTCTGGGTGTTGTGATACCTCAGGGGTCGCTTAACAATGCGGTGCAGGACAAGGTGCAGGATTTTGTGTCTGTTATGCTGATGCCTTTGTTCTTTGTGGTTGTTGGAGAGAGGATTAGGATCCAAGACTTGGCCTTGCAGACACATTGGACAACTGTGTTGGTGGTGGTTGTGTTGGCCATGGTGACCAAGATTGTCTGCACTATGGCTGCCACTTGGTTCTACCGGATGCCACACATGGAAGGATTATCCCTTGCAATGCTCATGAACACTAAAGGAATAATGCCATTGATCATTCTCTGCACCGGCAGGGACAGACATGTAAGTTATACCTTACAAACTTAACATCGTAACATGCCATATTTATAAATTAAAAACATGCAACATTGAAAGTATGGATATGTGTGTCTGTAGGAACTGGACAGCCAAACCTTTGGGGTGATGATGTTGGCGTGCTGGTTAATGACAATCCCAGTGGGACCTGTCTCATCAGCTCTGGCAAATGCACTGAAAAGCAGAATGGTTATGGGAAGCCTAAGAAGAACGCATGACACACAACCAGACTCACCCCTGAAACTCCTAGCCTGCATCCACACAAAGCGCGATGCAAACGTGATTATCGACCTCTTAAAAGCCTCATGTCCCTCTGTGAGAAACCCTATCCAACTTCTAGCAGTGGAACTGAACAAAACGACCAATCGCCCCGCCGCGGCACTCATCATAAGGAACGCTCGGAACACATCCTTCACCTCGAGGTCCTTGAAGCTAGGCTCCGAAGACACCCTGGGAAGCTTCGACACTCTCAACCAGGCCATCTTCGCAGAGAAAATTAGTATCATGTCAGACTACAACACCATGCACCAGGACATCATCAACCTCGCACGACACAGAGGTGTGACACTTATCTTATCCACATTCCACAAGCAACCAACCTACGATGGTTTGGGAGCAGGAGCTGCAACTGCAAGAGCTGTGAACATCATCAACCGCGACCATGCAAGCAAAGACGAGAAGAAAGTGGTGTTAGAGAGTCTGGCTAAGAATGCACCGTGTTGTTTGGCCATATTGGTGGACAGAGGGTTGAGTGGCAAGCGTTCGAAGGAGCTACGCGTGGCTATGTTCTACGTGGGTGGTGCTGATGACCGTGAAGCTCTTTCTTATGCATGGAGGATGACTAGGAGTTCTGATGTGAATTTAACGGTGGTGAGGCTTGTTTGGGAGAACCCTAATGACGAGTTTGATGAAATGGATAAGGAGTTCATCAAAGGGTTTATGAAACAGATGGGGGATTCGACAAAGGTGAGGTATTTGGAGAAGGTGGTGCGGGATGAGAAGAAAACAGTGAAGCTTTTGAACAAGATAGGGAAAAAAGGGTTTGATTTGTTTGTTGTGGGAAGAGGGCATGGGAGGAAGATGTCATTGGCACAAACGGTGGATCCTGTGTTGGAGGAGGCTGTGTTAGGGCCTCTTGGGGATGCTTTGACGGATCTGAACTCTGCGGCTGAAACCTCGATTTTGATATTCCAAAGACAGGGTGAAGAAGTGGAAGGGAAGCATGTGAGGTCTGCATCATCTCCTGATGGAAATGTGTTTAGTTGCATGATGGAGCAGATGCTGATGTGCCCTTCAACCAAGTCTACTGTGATTTTACCTCAGTAGACCTACAAATTTTGTTGTTAATTAAAAACTCATTTTCTTTTGTAAAATGGAGATCTTTTGAACTATGCAATGCAATGCAATGAATGATTTCCAGCAAGAGAAATCCTGTGGTGCTGTGTGATTTTCCACGGATGCAACTCATCATATTTAAAGTGTGTTTGGATACAAATTTTAAGGGTTTTCCGAATTTTTCTTCCTAAAATATAGATTCTTTTTCAATAGAAAAATAGTTTTAAACCCCTATCATGTTTTATGGTATTAAAATTTATATATTTTATTAAATGAAATTTTGGAAAGAAGTAGAGAATGAAATAAAATAAATATTTTAAAATAATAGTAAAGATAGTATATGTATTGAGTAGGTATATTTAAAATTATTATTTACTTATAAATATTGAGATATTTTTATTAAGATATTTTTAATAAGAATGATTTAGTTGATGTTAACAGTAAATATTTGTTATTATTTAATAATATTAATTTTCTATTAGTAATTTTAAAAATAATTATTTGTCCACTCGATTCTTCTTGTCGTTTCCTTAATGTTCTTTTCATTTATTTATTTTTAACTCACTTCGATCAATCTATTTATTCCAATTTTTCGAAAAATATTGAGTTGTCGGCAGTCATAGAAACATAATTTCCACTAATTAATATATTTTATTTTTATTTTTATTATTACTATATTATTGGTATTTTATTAACAATGATTATATTGATTTTTATTTAATATTATTACACATATTTGAATTTTAACGTTTTTTATATTGCCTATTATTTTTAAGTTACTTAAAGTAATAAGAAGAAAAATTAAATATTTAATAGATGAATTTATTTTTAAGTTTAACTTACTTTGTTACGTGTTTTTGTTGAGTTTATTGCTAGTTTTGGATTAATATTACAATTGAATTTTGTGGTTAGTTTCCTTGAGCGCGTTTAGTGGAAACTGGAATTTTACGAAAAAAACAAATTATCTCCAGCACTTAATGATTTTTCAACTGCAACAAAGTATTTAGGTAAAATCTTTGACAAATCCTTCTTCAATGAATACTCTGAATAATTGTTTCACTTTTTATCTGTTTTTTTCTTTATTGCTCATCTTATTAGAGCTTCGCATGTAACATCAACTCCACAAAACTAACAATCCAAATTTGTAGGAACTTACAACCTAACGGGCAATACAAATCTTTAGGACTGGACAAAATAAACCAAACTGCACTACACTACCAAAAACTGCATTGAACTAAAAAATTGTTCGCATGAACTACATTGAACTGAAAAATAGTTCAGATGAATTGAACTGAACTGTTATTCTTCAAGATAAATTGGACTGAATTGCATTGTACTATAATATAAATTGAACTGAACTGTTATAAACTGAACTGTTTTATGAACTGTACTACGTCAGAACTGAACTGCACTATTTTTGGACTGAACTGCACTCATTTTTAACTTAACTACATTGTTTTTGAACCGTTTTTGAACCGAATTGCACTGATTTTGAATAAACTTCACTCTTTTTTAACTGAATTGTACTATTTTTGAACCGGATTGCATTGATTTTGAATTGAATTACACTATTTTTGAACTGAATTACACTATTTTGAATTGAATTGCACCAATTACATATGATTGTACTACACAATAATAATTTAAAGTTTATAATTTGAAAGTGCTTAGAAAATAATACTTGAAATATGCATCATACTTCAATACACCAATTAACATTTTTATAATTTTTTTTATTTATATTAAAGTTTTACGTAACTTAAAATGTAATTAAAATATTAAAATTAATATAATAAATATAAATATTGGTATTAAATTATTTTTTATATTTTAAAATCTTATGTAATATTACTTTTTACTTTTACGATGTTTATTATGTTGCCTAAAATTTTTTAAAATAATTTATTTTAGAAAATTCTCAAAATTAATATTTTTTTTTAACATTTGTATTCATTAATATTTGTGTGAAAAATGTTATAGAAATTTTATGAAGTTCTAAAATTAATATTTTAAGAATTTTTTAAAATAAATTCTCTTTAAAAAAGTTGATGCCACATA
>Ga0214544_1011148_pt1 | contig 12640 bp, 9 predicted proteins | sample CNSS3metaG_FD_160074 | JGI IMG/M metagenome (GOLD analysis project Ga0214544, IMG submission 160074) | Root nodule microbial communities from cowpea collected in UCLA plant growth center, Los Angeles, California, USA - CNSS3 | ecosystem: Host-associated > Plants > Roots > Nodule | place: USA...
GGTATCGAAATTAAGCCGATCCATTCTGAAGTTGAGCCCATGAATTCTGAATCAAGTGTCTTGCCAATGAAGTCTGATCCTAAGCCAAACGGAAATGGCTGCATTAGATTCTTCAAGAAATTTGCAACTTTGAAATGATAAAAAATTTATTGTATGGGTGAGGAGTCCATTGCATAAATGACCAAGCTAGTTTTCTCATTTTACAGGGATTGGCAACCAATGAGGCTTGTGAAGTTTTACTTCCAGATGACAAATTATCCTTAGGGTGTTTCTTACCATACACATTTCTTCATCCACCCCATCAAAACAATTACCGGAAAACTTCTCTGTAAAAGGGAGGGCTGTTGATATCAGCAAAAAAAACATTCCGGAACTATTTTTGTATTCCGAAAAATGAATTCCGGAAGTGTTAGGATGCAGGGAGAAAATCATATGGTGCAGGAAATCATTCTCTTATCCTCATTGGTCGGCCCATACAGATGATGGACATTCAGCGCATTTCACTGTGCCTGAGGACTCTGGCAAGAAGGGAATGCCTTTGTGTATTGTTTATTTCTCAAACCCCCAAATCAAGCCAACCGAATGTTTTACTAGATTATTAAATTGTTAATTACAAAGCACCCTGCATTTATATACACTGTGATTTCCTTTATGATATGTTCGCTTGTGCGGATTTACTCTGCAAACAGATTTACTTGAGCGAATTTACATGGATGAAAGTTGTTTATTTCCAACGATTTGTGACCGACGGAGAGGATTTACGGGATGACCATCTCACCAAAATGAAAAGATTTAAAGGTAAATCAATTTTTTAACGTAAATTCGATGAACACGAGGAACACGACTCCCTAGTTCAAGGGAGGGCAACAAAATTAACTCTCAACAATTAAAACAAATTATAAATTGTTTTCCCTAAATTCACATCAGCCGGTGTCAAAAGTGAGTTAAGAAACAATGTCAAAATATCATATTCCTTAATTTATATACCCAACTAGTTACTCATGTTTTATCATTTTCTCAACGAGTCAATATTTAAACATCTTATGACTTAATTTGGTAATAAGTGACCATTTAGTTTTATCTATAGGTATAATTACTTATATAGTATCTAATTTAGGGCTAGTGTGTCAAATAGGTACTCGGTTTTAAAAAAGTGTAATTGCATCCCAACTTTTGAAAATTGCTTCAATTAGGTCCCTTTCAGACAGTTGACTAACGCCGTTAATCAACGTGCCACGTGTCAATCTGTGGTTTTTTTTATTTTTTATTTTTTAAAAAATTAATTTTTTTTTATTTTTTTTAAATTTAAAAAAAATGCCACGTGTCAAGTCCCTGTGTGTGACACGTGGCATTGTTAGTGTCACGTGGCATTGTAATGACATGTGTCAGTGTCAGATGTCATTGTGTTGATTTCGATTTAGTCCCATATATGTCTTTTTGTTTCAATTTAGTACCTAAGTATGTATATTTGATTCAATTTTGTCCCAATTTTTTTTTAATAATTAAAATATTTTTTTATAAATATTTTTTTATAAAATTAAAAATAATTAAGTATAAATATTTTTACAAAATTAAGTACTAATATTTATAATATTTCTCTCAATTTCAGACCAAATTTATTATTTGTATGAATGTTATACTAATATTTTTTATTAAAAACGACTTTTTAACATATTACTTTATTAATTACTTTTTTATTAAGTATTCATGTTTTGTTAATTTTTATTTTTTTTTTCAAAATAGAACACTATTGTCTCTTACTAATTTTAAATCAAAATTTCTATTGGTATGAATGTTATACTAATTTTTTTTTAATTCAAAATGACTTAATAAAATGACTTTTACCACTAAATTTTAATATAAATATCAAATACTTAATTTTTGTAAAACTTTTATACTTAATTACTTTTAATTTTACAAAAAAATATTTTAATTATTAAAAAATATTAGGTCAAAATTGAATCAAATACACATAAGTAGGTACTAAATTGAAACGAAAAAACATAAATGGAGACTAAATCGAAATCAACACAATGACATCTGATAGTGATATTGACACGTGGCATTACAATGCCACATGGCACTGACAATGTCGCGTGGCACTGACAATGCCACGTGTCACACATAGGGACTTGACACGTGGCATTTTTAATTTTTTTTTAAAAAATCAAAAAAACCACAGATTGACACGTGGCACGTTGACTAACGGCGTTAGTCAACTATGTCTGAAAGGGACCTAATTGAAGTAATTTTCAAAAGTTGGGATGCAATTGACATTTTTTTAAAACCGGGTACCTATTTGACACACTAGCCCCAAACTAGGTACTATATGAGTAATTAAACCTTATCTATATTATTATTGCACTTGAAGGGACTAAGCTAGTGTGTGACATTACATTGTTAACCACATTATTGCCAATCTTGATTACAATGTCTTGCCTATAACCAAATGTCCTGTTGGATTGCATCATCTGGTGCAAGAAATTATTAGATTTATTGAAAGAACAAAAAAAATCTCTTAAAATAGGGATATGGGGAATGGGAGGATCCAATAAAACTACCATTGCCAAAGCCATCCACAATAAACTTCATCGTTTATTTGAGAATAAGAGTTTCATTGAAATTATTAGAAAAGATTGTCAAACGAATAGAAGAGGGCTTGTGCATTTGCTGGAAAAACTTCTCTCTGATATCCTGAAAGTAAAGGTGGAGATACAAAGCGTCAGGATCGGACAAGGTATGATTGACAACAAATTTATTGGAAAAAGGGCGCTCATAGTTCTTAATGATGTGAATGAGTTTGACCAACTAGAAGCCCTATCCGAAAATACTCAGTAGATAGGTGAAAGAAGCATAATAATCATTACAACTAGAGATCTACATTTACTCAAGAGATTTGAAGTTGATTATGTTTATGAAATGAAGGAAATGGAAGCAAAAGAGTCCCTTGAACTTTTTAATAAGCATGCGTTCAGAAAAGCAAAACCAAGAGGAGATTTCAATGTGATGGGAAACAACACAAAAAATATACTAGAGAATGCAACGGATATAATTTCCCCTAACTTGCAAGAATCTATGAGGAGCAACTATTAAAGAGCAGTAATAATAAATCACGACAATCACAAATGAAGGCACCAAGATTTTTAATATGGAAAACCCATAAAATCAAGGGTAAAAACAACAAGTCATCTAGACCAAAGAAACAACTCCATTATGATCAACAAGAGTACAAATGAGTCTCAATCAATTGCACAAATTAGTGTCAACACCCAACCAAATAGCAAAGCAACAAAGCTTTAAAATAGAGAAGATCAAAGAGAAGAAAAACCTATAAAATCACTGCTGCCTTGAGAAATTAATTTCTCCCAATTTAGACCTTATATCGATAATCCGACCAGTCAGAATGAAGAACAATGTGTTATGAACATTCTTTAAACTTTTCAGTCCTATCCAACGGTGAACGAATCCGTAATGCCGATTTTACGGTGGCAGCTCTGTGAAAAATGTGAACAGATTTTTCCTTCTACCTTTCGCTCAATGTGCTAGGATTTTTAGTGTATCCTGACTCTATTGTTCTGCCTCTCTATTTATTTTGCATCCCCTCTCCACTAGGTTAAGTGAGACATGAGCTTCTCAAGTTTTGGGTCTTTTCTCCACATAGGAAGGAAGCTCAATACCCAACAAATCTCCCCCTCACAACTATATCGAGATAACCACCAAACCGATGATCTCACAAAAAACTTAAAACCTCCCTCTTGGCAATGCTTTAGTCATCATATCAGCACCATTATCATCTTTGTGAACTTTTTCCAACGCCAACAGCTTAGCATCCAAAGCATCACATATCCAATGATACCTCACATCAATATGTTTGGATCTAGAATGGAAAGTTGGATTCTTACAAAGATGGATAGCACTCTGACTATCAACAAACAATGAATAGTTATCTTGCCCAAAACTAAGCTCGTGCAAGAATTTCTTCAACCATAGCAACTCCTTGCATGCTTCAGTAATGGCAATGAACTCTGCCTTTATAGTAGACAATGCTACACACCTTTATAGTCTTGGTTGCCAAGTCATAGCTCCCACTACAAAATTAATCAAATAGCCCAAGGTGGACTTCCTGGGAATCAATGTCTCTAGTCATATTTGAATCTGAGTATCCCACTAATTTAGGCTTATCACCTCCAAAATAAAGTTTCATATCAAAAATATCATGAAGATATCTCAAAATCCATTTCACAACATTCCAATGCTCTCTACCTGGGTTTGACAAAAATCGGTTGACTATACCAACAACATGCACAATATCTGGTCTTGTGCACACCATTGCATACATCAAACTGCCCATCGCAGATGCATAAAGAACTCTGCTCATATACACCTTCTCCACTTCATTTTTTGATGGACTCTGTTTAATACTCAGTTTAAAATGAGTAGCAAGAGGAGTGCTTACGACTTTCACATTTTCCATCTGGAATCTCTGCAATACCTTTTTAATATAATGTTCCTATAATAGTCAAAGCTTCTTTTATTTTCTCTCTCGAATGATTTTTATTCCAAGAATATGTTTAGCAGCTCCTAAGTCCTTCATAGCAAAGGACTCGTCCAATTGCTTCTTCAACTTGTTAATTTTAGAAACATTTTTCCTAACAATAAGCATGTCATCAATATATAATAACGGGATAATAAAGTCATCATTAAAAAAACTTTTAACAAAGACACAATGATAAGAAGTAGTCTTCTTGTAGCCTTGCTCACACATAAAAGACTCAAACTTCTTATATGATTGTCTTGGAGCCTACTTCAAACTGTATAAACTCTTCCTCAGCCTACACGCATAATCTCTCTTACCTTTAACAAGAAAACCATCATGTTGCTTCATGTATATCTCTTCCTCCAAATTACCATGAAGGAAAGTTGTCTTCACATCCATTTGCCCAACCTCCAAATCAAGAGTATGAGCTAAAGTTAGCATAGTTCTAATGGATGACATTTTCACCACAGGTGAGAAAATCTCATTGAAATTAACACCCTTTTTTTGTCTGAAACCTTTCACAACTAATCTGGCATTGTACTTTTGAAATGTAGAATTAACATCTTATTTGACCTTGAAGATCCACCTATTTTCTAAAGCCTTCTTTCCTTAGGCAATTTCACTAAGGCATAAGTGTAATTATCATCCAAATATTTCATTTCATCTTGCATTGCATCTAGCCACTTTTGTTTTTCTTCACTTTCAAAGCCACTTCAAAACACTCAAGTTCTCCATTGCCAGTCAAGGTTATATACTCATCACAAGAATACCTTGTAGAAGGTTATTTCTATCTGTTAGACCTCCTGAGTTGGACTTGAGGTGATTCAGATATATCACCAAGATCATCATCATGTTCCTCTTGAGCATCATCAATTGGAACCTCTACTCTACCTCCAACCTGTTGATCATCAACATCACCATGTTGCTCATCATCTTGAGCTTCAGTTTCAACATTACCCAGATTGTGAGTGGGCAACCTCATCGGATTACCATCAGTGAGATTACTATCTTTTTCGGGTGTGGTCTTCTCCACCTTATTAATATTTTCAACGGTCTGGTCTTGCATGAGTTGTACATCACGGCTTCTAACAAGCTTATTCTTAATAGGATCATAAAGCTTGTAGACAAATTCATCCTCAACATAGCCAATAAAGATGCACAGCCTTATCTTCGCATCCAACTTGGATCTTTCATCCCTTGAAATATGAACAAATGCCTTACAACCGAAGACATGCAAATGATCATAACTTACATTTTTGTCAAACCAAATTTTATTTGGCACTTCACTGTCCAAAATCACAGTAGGAGTGAGATTGATAATGTGCACCACCGTTGTCAATACCCAATTTCGTTCGGGTGAATAAATTTATTTTCAAAAAAAAAGAAAAAGAAAAAAAAAGAGAGATGAAAGAAAGAAAAAAAAGAAAAAGAAAGGAAGATCCTAATTTATTATCACACTTCTCTTCATGAGCCCAACAACTTAACATATCTTCTACCTTTGTTCTAATAGAGAAATTAGTGATATGATTCTAATAATTAAAAGCAATATCTCTTCATATAATTAGAATCAATATTACTATTTGGGATTGATTTTTATGCTCTGATTTGCTATGATTTGATCTCCATAATATGCTGCTATCATGATCAATTCCTTCCTTATATTGTTCCTTACAATTAAGGTTGAGATTGCATTGATATTGAAATGTGTGAGTATAAATACGCATTCTGTCATGACCGAAAAAAGGAAAAAGATTCTCTACACTTCTCTAATTCTTTCCCATCACCACTCTCACATACACACCTCCTCTTTCATCTCTCTTAACAAAAAACATATTGAAGGAGGTAGAAAATCGAAAAAAATAATATTCTCTACTCTTCCTCTCTCTTTCTCATTACCACCCACACACCTCTTTTATTATCTCTCTTGAACAAAAATAGACAAGGAGAAAAGAAAAAAGAGAGAAGGTAGTTATAATATACAAAATGAGAGGGTGAGATTGATACAAGAGGAATTGAAAAGTTTAGAAGGTGTGTCACTCTCGTTATCCTTTTTTATTTATTCATTCCTTTTTTCTTATATTATCTTTTAATATTGAACGTGTTTTTGTTTTATACCTAACTTCGGTCTTTTGTTTAAGGGATATTATTTTCTACTATTCAAAAATATTTTATTCTAAAAAATCATAAAAAATAGTTTTTCTTCATTTCTTTTAGTGTCGGTCCCGTCGTTCGCGCCACGTGACACCACTTTTCAAATTTATTTTTCTAGAAAATATATAAAAAATAATATAAAAAACTAAAGATAAAGAACAATTTTCTTTGTTTAGTTTTAGTGTCTGTCTGGCCGCTTGTGTCGCATGACACTCATTTTCAAATAATTAAAAATACCAAAAAACATAAAAAAAGTTTTCAAAATTATAAAATTATAAAAATAATCAAATCAACATTTTTTAAAAGATTCTAAAGAACTATGTAACCCTGATTCTCCATTGTGAATAGAGATATGTAGGAGCGAGGATTAATCCTCGTCGAGCCCAAAAAACCAAAGAAAATATTTTTTGTTTCTTTTGTAAGTTCATTTATTATTATTTTTTGGGAAAATAAATATTTTGAAAAACCACATAACTTTTGCACATTTAATTAAAAGTATCGTCTTAGGATTGACGTTGTGGGGTGCTAATACCTTCCTCACGCGTAACCGACTCCCAGACCCAAAATCTAGTTTTTCGTAGACCTTATTTTATCTTTTTTGGTTTTTCCTTAGTTTTCCAAAATAAACTATGGTGGCGACTCCAAACTCTGTTTTTTACAAATTTTATTTTTGGTTCGTCGTCCCGTCGCGATTTCGGTTGTGACAAATGGCGACTCCACTAGGAATGCTAGAGAGTTTAGGGTTTAGGGTTTAGGGTTTAGGGTTTAGGGTTTAGGGTTTAGGGTTTAGGGTTTAGGGTTTAGGGTTTAGGGTTTAGGGTTTAGGGTTGTGACAAATGGCGACTCCACTAGGAATGCTAGAGAGTCAGACCATTTATTTGAATGTGCAAAATTGATGTGCTTTTTCTTCATATTTTTCTTCCCTTTTTTTTAAATCTTTTTATCTATTTTTTATATTTGGAATAGTTGTATGTGTATGTTCTTTATTTTGGTATTTGGAATGATTGTTAGGTGGGGGTTTGGGTATACATTATATTCTCCCTTCAGACACACACACACACACACACATTTTGTTCATTACATGAGTGGAGCCCTATACCCGGGTCTGAGTTGCTTAGAATTAGAGGGGATTGTGTAGCAGTGTCACAGTGGATGCACTTTCTAAGTGGTCATTGTGAGAACCCCAACTAGAGTTTCTTTGCTTCATTGGTACTCCCACTTCTTGTTGCTTACCAACTGTCGTGGGAAATGCCATGAAGTGGACCATAGCTCTGGTGACCTTGATCTTTAGGTATTAGGGAACTATCCCTGTGAGCACATATCTTGCCTTAGAACTTTAAACGTCAAACCTATGTTAAATTGAGACACAAAAGGGAGAATGTTTGCGTCTTTTACCCTCACATTTTCTTGTATATAATAATAAATTAATCACAATCGTAGCATTATAAGAAAAAGGAAAAAAATTCCTCCTAAGGCATAAGCATATATTTCATTGGCATATCATGTGAATAAGTGTCCAACGAGGCACAACCATGCATTGCATTCCCATTCTGTGGTCATTCACGGTACCCTGTCCATAGCTTCAAACACATAGCATGCATATGCATAGAGATGTCAAAAAAATCTGTACCTGCGGGTATCTGCGGATAAAACCCGCAACGGGTAGAAAACGGATATTAAAAATCGATACCTGCTACCCGCGGGTAAGGGTATTTTTGATACCCGCATGTTAATGGGACGAGTACGGGTATCATAGTATTCGTACCCGTGTATACCCGTACCCGCTAAACTTACACCCCTTGACATTCTTCTCTTTCCTTTCTTTGAAATTGGGCATATACATCAAACCTTATACAAATAATGACGTTTATGCTATGATTGTTGTCAAATGATGGAATCAAAATAAGAATACTTGGCATGTGACAATTGAGGTTTATTATTTGCTTATTTTGTTTATTTTTCACGAACTAATCGGAGAAAGTGAGTTTGTTGATCAAAGCAATAATTAAAGAATTTCCATTGTGTTGAACGTCATTTTATATTTACTTTTACAATTATTTGGACTTGTATCAACTTGAGTTTATTTGAACTTTATTTAAAATTTATGACAATGATGTATTTTATTTTATTTTATTTGAATTTATAATTAAATATTTGTTTTTTAAATAATTTTGCAAATACCCGCGGGTACCTGTGGATACCCGTGGATATGAAAAAAATAGGCGGATACCCGCACAATGGATACCCGACAGATATGGGTACGGGTACGGGGCATATATTTATCCAGCAGGTAGGGTACGGGGGAACTACTACCCTTACCCTACCCGCCCCGTTGACATCCCTACATATGCATAATTCAAAAAAAAAAATCTAAATTGTTTGCACTGCAATAAATTCAATAAGGAGTTTTGATGACGAAAAAACATACTAACCATAAATGATGATGAAAATGTTGACAAACGGAAGAAGATGGACATCTTCCTTCAATAAGGAGTTTTGATGATGATGATGATGATGATGATGACTTATAAAGAAGTATGGAAGACTTGATGATGATACATGGAAAAATGTTGAAGACTTAAAGGAATGCTTGGATTCAAGAGATACATTGAAGACTTAGGGGTTTAGTTATTTAGGTCTTGTAATATGTGTATGTTATTTAAAATAGTTAAATTAGAATGTCAAGAGTCAAAAGGAAAAAACTCAAGTAGTAGAGCACCAAGAGAATTTTATTTATTTGCAAAACTCACTCGAATAATCAATTATTCTTAGTGATAATTGATTATCTTAGTTAAAACTGATTTTTGAGAAAAACCTCTGTGATAATCGATTATCAACTACTGATAATAGATTATCTTGGCTGATAATAGATTATTACAATAAGAAAAATGTTTTTAGAAAACTTTCTGTGATAATCGATTATCACTTATGATGATCGATTATCTATGGCAATTGTGACTTAACTTTTCATATTCTTAACCTAATTTATAAATAGGCTTCTATAAATAGAGTGGTAGGCTTTCATTATCAAACACAGAAGTTAGAGAAGTCTTAGTACTTGAGAACTCTCTGTGGGAAGGCTTTAAAAAACCTAGTGTGGGTAGAGCGATAACTTTCATTAAATAGGATCTTGAGTGATTGAGTGATGTTGTTGTTGCTAGGAGAAGTCATTCATCCTTTGTGTGATTCAAATGAGGTGTTTATTCGTTGTGTGATTCAAGGAATGTGTTTTCATCCCTTGTGGGTTTCAAGGGAGGTGGCTTCATCTCTTGTGTGATTCAAGAGAGGTGTTTTCTAAACCTAATCTTTCTTATCATTGATTGTAAGTTTGGTTTATTTTAGTGAGTGAGTTAATCTCGTTTTTGAGAGATTAACAATTGGACGTAGGGTCTTTTGCTCTGAACCAATATAAATACTTTGTGCAATTTTCTCTTCTCTACTCTCTTTATTTTTGTTTATTAAAATAAAGGAAAGAATTTTAATTGATCTTTGATATTAAAAGGAAAAATTTTAAAAGCACAATTTTTATTAAAAACCCAATTCATCCTCTCTCTTGGTTTTTGTCCAAACGATAATCATTCCACTGCACGTTTTCAGTAGAAAAGATTGGTATACACGAGCAACATGGGATTCAAGAAATGTAATATGTCAAAACTCTAATCCTAAAAAGGGATTCTAGAGTATAAGAAAACAAAAAGAGACATCAGAAGTCACATAGAGATAAAACAAGAAAATAAAATTAAGATTGATTATAAGAAAAGAAAGATAACTAATTATTATTATTTTCGTAAACAAAATCATAATTTACTGAAAAAAATATTTTAACTCATCAAATATTATTTTTAATACCAATAAAAATTAACAAACACTAATAATAATTAAATTAAATTTTATTTTCACACATAAACTTATTTAATAGAAATATATTAGTAATAAAATATTATTTTTGAGACTTTTTTTTTCTTAACCAAAATTTTATAATTAATTTAAAAAAAATCAATAGTAAAAGCCAATGATTGGAACGCCCAAAGAATGTAAAAGAATGGGAACATCTGATTTGCTAAGAAATATCTTAGTTTAAATGATTCACTTGCTTTATCCTTGATGGTAATAAGACATCTGACTTGTAAAAAGGTTGATCAACGACAACGTGCAACACGATGGATAAAAGGGATAGTAAGAACATGTACCACGGTGGTTGGAAGAAACAAGGGGAACGCGCGAAGAAGGTAAAAGAATCAGCTTTAAATTAAACTACGAACGCAAGATGCGTTATCAACCTTTTCGTATTTTTTTATTTTTATAAAAATTTAAGTTAAGGTCAATAAAAAATATATAATTAATTTTTAAAAATATTAATTAAAAAAATAAAAAATATATATAAATTTTATTTTAAAATAATTGTTAAGAAGAATTTTTTAAAATAATAATTAAAAATAAATTATTTATAAAATAATTAAATTTTAAAATAATAATTAAGAGTAAGAAAGAAAATATAAGATGTAAATATAATAAAAGTATCTTTTTATATATTATTATATTTTTATATATTATAGATAATCCATAAAATTAATTTTGGGAATGAACAGAAAAATTTACTGGAATTAATTGCCAAAAAATACAGTTTCCTCACCAACTAATACATTCCTTGATAAGCTTTAGTTGTTACTTCAAATATAGAATGAAAATTCACTTCCAAGAGACTTTTAACACTTAGATGAATAAATATTAATTAAATAATAAAAATAAAAATAATATTCAAATTTGTAAAGTAATATTTACAATATATGTCATAATAAAAAGATTTAACAGAGTTAATTAAGATGAATTGTAAATAATTTTAATATTATTTTAAGATAATAAATTTTAAGTATAACTTAATTCTTCAAAATCATTTTATAAAATGAAGTTCGTATATTCTTCAACCAATAATCAATATATATATATATATATATATATATATATATATATATATATATATATTATAAAAAATAAATAAAAATATTATTATATTAATATCTTCTCCAAGTGTATATCCTCGTTCATTTCTACTTTTTATTGTTCTTATCGTATTTTTACGATTAACACACACATACACTAAACAATTGTTAAATCCAATCCTCTTCAAAATTAAAATATTTATCACACTACTTTTAACTTGCACAAATTTTGACGACTTAAATATATATGAATCAGCCATACCAACTGTCAGTGGCAGAGCTTTAAATATCCTACAATTCTTTTTCCATCATAAATAACCTTTTTTATCTTAATATATTTTACATTCAATAAAAAAAATGGTTATCATTTTAAAACATTTCTTGATCAGTTAGTCCTGCACTGGTTTCATCGTGCTTTTAGTTTACTAAAGATATTTTTATCACTTATTTACTTTTTAAGATGTAATTTATATCTTAAATTTAAATTGTTTTGATATTGATTGGTATAAGATTGTATAAGTCGTTTATAACTTATTACACGTGAAGCCATTACATTGATATTACCATTCCAAAAGAAAAAACAAAACCAGTACGATAAATCATTGGAAGTATAAACTTTTTTTAATAAAAAAAACGTCAACAATTTTTTTAAACTTCACTTGAGTTGGTTAGAGATTACGCGTGAGTATACATAAAGGAAATTAAACCTCTTAGTTTAATAGAAAGGATGAAGATGACAATTTTACCCTTTATTTTATATTAAATAAAATGATGTAAGAGATAAAATACAATTTAAATTATTTATTTTCTATTAAATCACGCAACTTCTTTTATATTTTTGTATTTCTGTTCTACCAAGTAATCAAATATTTAATTTTATTTCTGATGTATTCGTTCGTATTTTCATGTCGGAGTTCTTTCTACTATTCTAAACATATCATATGCGAATTGTCCAAATTCTATTTTAGAATTCATTCAGAAGACTAAAAAGCAGAAAGTGGTGTGCTGGGTC
>Ga0214544_1011150_pt1 | contig 12635 bp, 7 predicted proteins | sample CNSS3metaG_FD_160074 | JGI IMG/M metagenome (GOLD analysis project Ga0214544, IMG submission 160074) | Root nodule microbial communities from cowpea collected in UCLA plant growth center, Los Angeles, California, USA - CNSS3 | ecosystem: Host-associated > Plants > Roots > Nodule | place: USA...
GGATGGAGCCACCATTCCCAGGACATGGAATGCGGCAAACCTGCGCTTCTATTTTAGTTAGCATTTTTCTTATTCTTTCAAGTTTCGTTTTGTAAATTGTCAGAATGCTTTTAATTAATTAAAACCCCACACTCTTTTTCCCTACCACATCGGAGGGTTTTTTAACGAGGTGGGGGGTTAAAACTTATTACCTAAACTTTGTTAATACTCTCCTTTTGCTTACCTCGGTCCGACCTAGCTACGAGCTAGACATACAAAACCTCAGCACGCTGAGGGTTATCTCGGACCGACCTAGCTACGAGCTAGACATACAAAACCTCGGCACGCTGAGGGTTATCTCGAATCGACCTAGCTACGAGCTAGACATACAAAACCTCAGCACGCTGAGGGTTACCTCGGGCCGACCTAGCTACGAGCTAGACATACAAAACCTCAGCACGCTGAGGGTTATCTCGGGCCGACCTAGCTACGAGCTAGACATACAAAACCTCAGCACGCTGAGGGTTATCTCAGACCGACCTAGCTACGAGCTAGACATACAAAACCTCAGCACGCCGAGGGTTACCCCGGTCCGACCTAGCTACGAGCTAGACATACAAAACCTCAGCACGCTGAGGGTTACCCCGGTCCGACTTAGCTACGAGCTAGACATACAAAGCCTCAGCACGCTGAGGGTTATCTCGGACCGACCTGGCTACAAACTAGACGTACAAAAGACTTCCGCACACTGAGGGTTATCCCGTCTTAGCTCAGCCCGCATTACTGCGTATCGAGGAGTTGCGCAAATACAACCTTATTGTAAAATCCAAAAACCTCTTTTGAGAACCTTAAGTTTAAGGACAACATATCACGAAAAGTCAGTTCTTATGTAAAGATCACACTAAAAGTTTTTTCTTTTAGAAACGCGAGAAAAGCACAAAACCAAAGGCGCACATCGTTCATGTATGAAGCCAAAAAAGCTTACAACAAAATTCAAATTCAAATCTCCCAAAAGAAAACTAACTAAGCTCGACCAATTGACCATCTACTATCTCTTTAGTAATGTCAGCTGCAGATATATCTACATCAGGGTGAAGTATCTTCACTTGGTCTAAAGCGAGTTGGAACCCTTCCTTCAAGGTCGAGCATAACTGGTCAGTAAGTTCCTCTTTCTCGCCTTCCAACACTTGACATTGAGCTGATAAACCCTCAGCCTTGGGTTTCAACTCGTCCATCTCAGCTCTCAAAATGCTTAGCTCAGCCTCTGTATCCTCGAGAGTTTTTTTCGTCTTCGCGAAGTCTTCCATATCGAGTCGGAGTTGTTCGATCTCTTTATTGGCGGCAGCTAAATCAGAAGCGGCTTTCAACTCTTTCCGCTCAGACGCTTCAAGACGATCCATGAGGAACAACGAGGAAGCTTCAACTTGGTGGATATTGTGAAGAAGCCCTTCTTGAACCGAGGAGAGCTAACGACCTGAAAGCAATTTATCATCAACAGGAAAGTAGTTGTTAGCCCGACCATGCGCCAAGTGAGCGAACTTGTCATCCCAAAAACTCCTCTTAAAGCCCAAAGCACTGAGCGGAATGTTATCCGTGGAATCTGAAGCCTCCGAGATCAGAGGTTCGACTCTCTTTCTTTTCAGCTTAGGATCACTCTGAGTGGTTTCCTGTTCGCTCTCCAAAACTATGGCTTTTGAAGAAGAGTCCTTTGTCCTCGAGCTTGCCCCGACCTTATTCGACTCTTTCTGCTTAATCCGGCAAAGCAGATCTCTCTGTGACAGAGCCATCTGGCGTTCTGATAAAGTCAGACAAGTTAAACATCAGTGGTGAGTTCAAAAGATAAATCTGAAATTTAGAGTGCGTGGTTGGGCATATACCGATGAACAACTTTAAGTCTACTTTGCGATATTCAAGGTCTAGTATTTTTCGAATATCAAAGACGACCTCTAAACCCTCCAATTTAGCACAGCTCTCCCTCTCAGTCAATGTTAGCTCCTCCATCTGACGAGCACCTTGCGGAGTAGGAAGCCTAGTCCAGTACAAGGGAAATCCCTCCAGCAAGGCAGTATTATGCTCAGGAGCAAGAATTTTCAGGAAAGCACCCTTGCCACCTTTGTACGAGGATTGGAACAGAGTGAGGAGACCACGACCACTGACGCTATTCAGGGAAACCCAAAACTGTTTAGGTGAGCTCTGTTTTAACTCAAAGAAATAAAGGAACATAGGGGCAGTGGGGTTGATGTCTAGACCAGCACACAGAATTTGGAAAGCTCGGACAAAACCCCAGCTGTTCGGGTGAAGTTGTGCAGGAGCGACATTTAGCATGGTCAGCAAATCTTTTTCAAACTCACTAAAAGGTAATCGAAACCCCAGCCTCTCGAAAAGAGTAGCATAAATGAAGGTAAATCTTTGGACAGGCGGGAGAGTGCCATCCCTACATACAGGTTCGTCTAACTCACAAACCCCTACAACCACATCTTTCTCGTCATCTTTACACAATGCATGATTCTCCCTAAAGGCCTTGATCCTCTTTGCCTTACATAAACTAGTACATTCCCTTTTCAAACTCAAAGAAGCCCAAGGATATTGCGAATCGTAGGATGTCATCTCAAAACCTAAAACCCCTAAAACTTTCGCCCAGAAATTAAAACGCGAGGAGAAAAAGCAGATGGCCTAATCTGAAAAAGGAAACAGGCCAAGATTGAAACAAGTAGAGTAGCGAAATGGAAAAAAACAAACTCAACTCTGTTTTGTGCGAGACTTTGGGTAAGGACTGCGAGAACAGAAACCCTAGCCAAATCCCTAAAACTTGAGGTGTAACACAGTTCAAAGATTCCTTCACTCGTTGAGCACAACTTCAGAACCGTCAAGTACCAAACTATGGTGATGAACAAAAGAAAAAGGAGCATAGAAAGGAAGGAATACCTGGAAGAAAGGAATGCGCGAAACTGGTTTGACGAACGGAAGAACAAGAACAAGAGTCCGCTTGAAGAGTTTCCTTCTGGCACGTGAGGTGGTTATGTTAGAAGATAAAAGGCCTGGGAACGGTTACTTTTCAGGTTTAAAAAAGGACCGCACGATTCAAAAGGTCCACCCAGTCGATGGCTAACACGTGTAATGGTTAGGTAAAGGATAATAAATGTTGTCAGAAACGTCCAATCAAAGTCTAGGATGCGACCCTTAGCCTGGCACACCCGACGAAGGGTCGGAGGGTTGTGTACTGGGAGGAGACCAGCTCGGATTCCGATCTGGCTGATTGTTTCAATTGTGATATAGCCAGCTCAGATTCCGACTTGGCTGATGTGTTAAACACATGTATAGTTAGCTCGGACCTGTCTGTTAGGTCAACTGAGGATACGTCTAGATAGGACCCCAACGTCCAGCGCCACAACCGAACTCGGAGAGCAAAGTTAAACGTTGCTCTTTCAGCGGTAGACCAGGTCAGCACCTTTGGAGACCTAACAAAGGCCCACTATGAGATGACCCTGAGATATAGGATGCAGTCTCCCCACATTGAGGAGAAAATCCAGAGATTATCGAAGGACTGGGCGGTTACTTGGCTGATTCCCTGGATAAACGTTTAGAAAATAGGAGCAGTTCTGGAGGAATCGGGGTTGGTTACTGGAGGTTACAAGAAGCCGCATAAAAGGACCAAAAGGAAGCCTAAGGAGGGGGACGGAGAAATTGAGAGCTAGAAGAAGTAAAAATCGGTCTGGTAGTGAATTCCAACTGAGTTTGCTAACCGGAACAGCTTTATCTCAAATTCCTTCGTTCCTTACCGTCTCTCTTTTCATCAAACCACTTCTATTTTTATTCAAGACTGTTTTAAACAATAAGATAGAATAGAATAAAATAGTACACGGTATACAAATTATATTTACGTATTTCTATGTAAAACATAGGTACACAATTAGTTACGTAAGTTAATCAATTTCATTGTTAACGATAAATGAGTAATAATTTAAATAAATTATCTAATTTATAAAGTTAAGCAGCAATAAGAGATTTTTATTTTAACTATTTATTAATAAATTAATTAATAATAAAAATAAATCGACAATTGTTAGCGAAAAAAGTTTAACTTACAACTTATTTCATCTTTCACTTCCTTCTAACTATTAGTTCATTTTATCATTTCTCAAAATAAATCACCTAGTCCATTTAAATGATCAAAGCAGGCAAAATTTTATTTTTAGCCATTTAAAGTAAAGTATTTAGATTGAAAATTTTTCATTTAAACATTATTTAAGTTTGGATTTAATATTTTTATTGATTGCTTGATGGTTAATAAGAGGGGAAAATTTTAATATAATTTTTTAAATAATTTGGAAGAATGATGAGAGTATAAAATGAAATGCTGTAGATCGAGGGCTAGTCGCCATTGTTAGATAAGAAATGTCACGTTTCCAAAATAGAAGCATCTTTCATAGGAAATAAGTCACGTTAAATATATACATATATTTTTTAATCATGTGTTAGTTTATTAAATGCTAAAAGAAAGGTATAATATATAACTTGCGGCCAAGTACCATTAATGTTATCCAGTATTGCCACTCATCTCAAGTTTTTTTTCTCTTTTTTTAACATTCCAATCATTTTCATTATAAATTAATTGTTAAATTTAAATTAAATTCAAGTTGCAGATCTTTATCTGGTTATGTATTTAATCCTCTCCCATTTGCACGTGTGACACTGACGTCTAAAAACCATGCCAAAGTTTTTACTAATTCGTTTACTTAATATAACTTTTATTATTTTTTAATAATATTTTCTTTTTATATCCATAATTGTTTTCTTAAAAATTGCTTTACGTTTATTAACAATGGGCTTTAGGACTGGACTCACGCACAGACCCAATTTATAATAAAAAGATTATTATGATTATTTATATGAAATATAATTTAGTTACTTTTATCCCAAGTCTTTTTTCTTTAATAGTATACCCTGAATTCACTTTGTATAAACAAATACAATTTTTATATCTGTTTTTTTGTCATTTTTAATTTAATTAAATTAAAAGAATTTCACTATTTGATAAAAAAAAACATAGCTATACAACTTTTTTATTAAAAGATAACAGTATAATCCCTCCACAAAAATAATTACATTAAAAAAATAACCATATAAACTTTTAACTCATATTTTTATAAATTATTTATTATATATATATATATATATATATTAAAAAATGTTATTTTAATATAATAAATATGTGTAGATACAAATGTTGAAGTAATATGTTTTCACTAGTTTCACATAATTTATTTCGGCTAAAATGTCTCTTGTTGAACTTTTACAGTAAATCAAAGATATTTAGTTAATCTTTACTGGAATTTACTGATCTTAGAGTAATTATTTAAATTATTTTATTAATTTGATTAATTATGAGCTAAAATCATCATCATCATACTACTTACCTTGTAATAATTTCCTCTTTTTTGTTCCAATATTACAAGAGCACGTTTTAAGTACTTTCTATATTTGTTTTCTCCCGTTCAAAATAAATTATATTTTTATTGACTTTTTTTATCACTGTTAATTAAAATATTTTTCTAACTTAGATTATTAGCCGAAAACAATCATAATAAAGATTTAAACAAAGTTTTTCTTAATCAAAATTTATGATCAAACTTGAGGCAAAACATGAGTTTGGTGATGTTGGTAGAAGAAATAATCCTTAAAAAAAACAAATCAATATAATATTTTTCTATAACTTTGTCCTATTATATATATATATAGATAGCCATGTACGAGAAGTGGGAGGGGGCTTTTAGTTCCTTGCAATGGAAACAAACATATGTTTTCTCTTCTTTCTTCAAGCAATTCCATGCTTCCATCTTTTCTTCTTTCTTTGCCTTATATTTTTCTAAACCCAAACTCTCTTCTTTTTCCTTCTCAACTCAATTCTCACTAACTTTTGAGCTTTCAATCAAAACAATATTTCTCTTGTTTAGGCTTTCATTTTTGTGCTTTCTTCTTTTCTGCTTATTCTTAACTTCTTGTTTGCATAAATTTATGGCGTAGATCTCTTATGTTTAAAGACTAATGAATGTTCAATTTCATGATTACTTTAAATTAAAAACAAGCTTGTGCATGCGAATTGATAAACTTGGTAAGTTGGTATCTTTAAATCTCTACTTATTTTCAAATTTCCAGAGTCCAATTTGCGAAAACTTCGATCGTTTTTTTTTCTACGCTTACCCCCGAAAAACGATGGAAGAGTTCGGTTTGGCTTATTGGTTGAGCAAGATGGAAAAGAAAAAAATTGAGTTAATAAAATATAAAACAAAGAACAGAATTCAAGATAACGATGGAAAATTTGATTAACGGCATTTTCAAATCAATTTATTCATGTATATTTCAGTACTTTGATATTAATGTGGTGGATGAGCGTCATTTTATTTTATGGTGGTTGTAACATCAACTTAATGTTGTCATAAATTGGGTGGTGAATTGACTTAAAACATAATGAAAATAAAAGAAAAATCATAAATGAATAAGACAAAATAGTATAAGATAAGATGTATTCCGTGGCACTTTTTCTATTTAGTGCCGAATAATATAGTGGTTGAGAGAGTAATGACTTGTTGCTTTATTTATTCATTCAATTGTGTTTTTAGTTCTTAGAAAAGTTTCTAGTTAATTTTTTAAATTAATAAGAGATTATTTTAATCTTTTAAATTTAGTAAAATAGAGTTTTAGTATAGTCATTTTTGTTAGGTTTTAAAGGATTAAAAAAATAAAAAATGGAAAACTTAAAATAAATTTTTATCCTGAATTTTAAAAACAAAAACATAGTGAAGCAACTTTTTAATTAGTGTTCTTTATTTAAAAGACAATTATAAAAAGTCAAATAGATAATTAATTAATTTTCATGATTGGACTTGGAAGAGTACAATAGCTAATAAGATGGGTTTGAAAACTTAACCTTTCCAATGCAACAACTATTTTAACGAAGTTAGTTACCAAATTAAATTATCTTGATTCCACCATGGTTAGTTAGTATATGGTTAGAGAGGTAGAACAACAGTATTCACTAGTAGCTAGATTAATTACTCTAATCAAGGATGAAACTTATATGTAAATAAAGCATGCATAATTAACAACCTAAAAAGTGTAATGTCCCATTTAATTTAAAGCGCAAAATTAAAGGAAACATCACTCAAAGATAACAATGTAGCGTAGTCTTGAGGTCTTTAACACAACTCCTACAAACCGGGCACACCACGATGCCAAGGGAACACCAAATAAAAGTCTGACAAAAGAGAAAAAGGGTAGCAAGGCGTAACAATACATGGGTCGTAGCTCTAACGAAAAACATGAAGGAAAGAAATATAAAATCCAGCCCCGATGGCTAAGCAGCGAAATCGTCATTTCCTTGTTGACCGCGGGAACCTCGCCCATCTGCTCCCATCAATTAAATTGATGATCATCGCAAGAGAACAGCCACATACAATACAACCATACAACAAAACACAAGTAAGCTAGAGCTAATAACATATTCATCATACAGTCAATTATATTTTCACCATCCCATACCCATACAACAACCAAGCATGTCATGACTCTTCATTCAATACACTACGACTCGACTCGACTCATCTGGATACGTATAACCTGGTCGGATTCAGCGGATGCTTGCACTTGTGGTGGATACCTCTACTCACCTCCGAGCTGCTCACCCCCGAGTTATGTGTTACAAGTGTTACGATTGATCAATTTTCCCTCACCACAAGGTTAGCCCTTAGTGAATTTCAGGCCTCCTGCTACTTTCACCACAGGAGTCAGTTCGCTAGTGTCAGGATGCAACCTTAACTTGAATCATGCACCACCATGGGCACCCACTACCAGGGCCATGGGATTACGTCCCGACCACTGAAGCGCAACCCCGAAGGTCTCACCTAGAGACCCCAAGGAATTTACACGCTGACATAGACCAACATTCATAAATCAGAAATAAAAGAACATTAAATCATATTTACAATTCCATACCAACCCCTGAGATTAATTCCTCATACGTATCACATTTCGAATCCATACCTTTGATCATCACCACCCCATGAGTCTAGGGCCTCATCTCATATCAATACCATGTTCCTTTAGTTCCAAACCACACATTCATTTCACATGCCAAGTTCCCCCAACACCCATCATTCATCATTTATGAATCATGTCACGCATATATAGCAAACCATTAGGCATATATCCATACATATGTACATGCATCTCATCATGGCAGTCATACCCAAACAATTCCAATCATAAGTGAGTAAATACACAACCCAACACCACACTGTCTCGCCCAATCCCTCGCTCAGGCTGAAGGGTCTCGCTTAAGCGAGTCCCCTTCGCCTAGGCGAGGGCTCGAAAAGAGCATCAGGAAGCAATGCAGGATCTCGCTTAGGCGAGACCCCTCTCGCCTGGGCGAGATGCTCGCTCGCTCAAAAATTTGAGCGGGTCGCCTGGGCGACCTCTCGCACAAATTGGTTTGGGCGAACCCCCGTTTGTCTCGCCTAGGCGAGACTGGCTCGCTTGGGCGAGATTAACAGGTCTCGCCATTGTTTCACCTGTAGCAGCCATGTTTTTCAAACCAACCAAACATACAAAGTATTCTCACGCATCAAATCGAAGGACTAAACCATACAATCAGCAACCAACTCAACACAGACCAAAACGACTGGAACTAGAAACCCTAACTTCCCGTACCTGGAAAAGGGCTAACAAAACTTCGACACGGGACGTCGGAGCACAACAACTTGAAAGACGGACTTGCAGAACTGGCGGAACAGCGGAGGACACGATTATTTTCGAACTTTAATCGGTGGAAAAACGAATGTAAAGCTTTAGAAGTAAGTACAGTAGGTTTATAGTCACTTATGTGGAGTAGAAATCGCTACTTGAGCTCTTGGGACGGACTGGTTCGAGACGGGAACAAACCCTAGCAGAGCTCTAGCGTACTAGTTAGGGAAACAACTAAGGGTTCTGTGAATGCAAGGAAAATGGAGGCATTAGGATAACTGAAGCAAGTTTATCAGTTGGGCCAACTCTAGGCCCAAACACAAGGGACAGCCCTTTCCTTTAGGGCAGAAAGTAATAAGCCAAAATTAATGGACCTTAAAAAAGTCTACCATAAATTATATATTAAAATAAAATATTATTTATCAATTGAGATTGTTTTTACGAAATTAGTATAAGTGTTTTTCATTATTAAAATAAATAATTTTTTTAAAATATATGAAAATAAAATTCAAGTGCGAGTTTTATGAAAAATTGATAAACGTAAGATTGTTAGCTAAGACATAAATGTAAGATTGGTAATAATATGTTTTCTGATAATTTTTTATTTTCCTTTTTGAAAAATAATTTTTAAAAGAAAATAAACTCATTGTAATGATTTTATAAATGGTCAAGTATATTATTAGTCTGTAAACTTTAACATAAAATTTGAATTAATCAATATAAAATTTTAATATAATTTAATCTTCAAATTTTAAAAATATAAATAGATAAAGTTCTCTAATTTGACTGTGTCAAACTTTTTTTTATATTTTAAATACATTTCAAGATAATAATTAAATTATTTACATGATTTGATACCTTATAATACAAAAAGTCAATTAAAATACAAAAAGTCAACTAAAATATCATTTAACAAATTTAAAAAGTTAACATTATTATAAAGATAAAATGACTGTAGTCATTATTTTTAAAGTTTATAACCAATTTTATTTCTTAGTTTAAGAGGTAAATACATGTTTTTATACATTTAAGAAGTTTAATTTTAAAATAGAAAAAATGTGTTATTAGGATATTTATGAGACATGATTTGTGATGATTGATGCATTGATGAAGATGATGATGTGATGGTACGGAGGTTTTGGGGATGAGATGAGTATGAAATAGAAAGTGGAAGTGTAGCGGTAACCCTAGGGATGCATTCTTTTGCATGTGCTTCTCAATGCTCAATACTCACTTCTTTTCTGCTTTACTTGCAAAACAATTATCTTAACAAGCCATCACAAACTTAATTGAAATGACATATGAAAAGGTTAGTTTTCATGGAATATTATGAGGGTAGGTCCCCAACATTTGCATCCACACAATTAAACATTCACAAAGTAATGAAAAGTGTCCTAAGATTATTGTTTCTTTCTGCTATTATCTTAACTTGTTTAAATGTGGCATATAGACTCTAATTTTATAGTTTTGATTTTTTAAAAAATAAATAAATGTTTTGGTCTTTTAAAATAGTGAATGGAGGAAGATTATGAGTGTGACGGGAGGGAGAGAGGAGGTGGAGGGTGGACCCACAGACACAGAGGTTAGTTTAATAGTTTCTTTTTGTGTCGATGTCTATCTTGTGATCCACCAGCAAAGAGTTATTTACACTGTCCACCCATCTAATGCTAGAGGGGACTTTTGGAGTCACCACTATGCAAAACAATAAAAATATTGTGGATTTTATTTTCACAAATTCTTAGTATCATTTTTTATTTTTGGAAATTAAATTTTCTTAAATAATCATTTAAGGGTTTTGAACAAAATAAAACTTGACCAAATACAAATAGAATTTTTATCAAACAATGCAAGAACAAAATAAATATTACTTTGTTTATATGTAAAAGTAGTTAAAGTTTATTTGAATATGGTAAAAAGAAAATGTGATCTTTTTGCATCTAAATGAGAATCAAAGAGTATTGTGAATACTACAAAATATGAGTATTTTAGATATGATTCTTAGTGCAAAAGTTCATTTAATGAAGATTTATAATGAAAATTATAATTTATTTGTTATAATAAATGAAGCGGTGACAAGAATGTAAATGTAATGAGAGTTATTCTTTTTTATTGATTTGAGAATAATGCAATATGATGATTTAAGAGAACGGTCACCAAACATAATCTTGTTAGCTACTTGAGATTTGAGAGTTATAATACTTATTTTACTAAATGCCCAACTCTCTCTTTTCTAACATTTCTTTTCTTTCCACCGTTTTTTGACATGCATGGTTCGAGACAATGAGGTTAACAAACAAATCTAATGAATGGAACAGGTTTCATTTTTAATAAAATTTATTATGTTTTTGATGCAAAAGTCGTGAAATCCGATCTATTTCACTTGTATTCTATTCTGTTTTAATGCAATGGTTTCTTTTATTCTGTTAACTTTTTTGAGTTGATTTTTTATTAGTGATATCATTACAAATATTTATGTTTTTTTCTTTAGTTTGAAAATTAAATATTTAAATTTTTTAAATCAAATATATTATAATATTATTTTTTTTCAATTAATAAATATTACTAATAAATTTATTCATAGAAAAAATATATAAAAAATTAATTATAAATTATCTAAATGTCATTTTGTATTATTTTTAACATTAAAAACAATTAGATAATAACTTTTTTATTTATTAAATTTAATTTTTATTAATTACATAATTCAAATTGTTTGTAAATTTCCAAAGAAATTACTTTCAAATTCGTCATTTTTAGATCTCTTTAAAAGAAGAATATAAGTTTCATCCTGAGATCAATCTTATTTCTCTCCTTCGAATCATTCTTCACATAAAAATTCACCGTTAGACAAAGAGATTATAAGGCTCAAACACGACCAAAACAAAATTAGAAGGAAAAGAGAAAAAAATTGCTTCCGTGGAAACGAAGTTTTTAGATCGAAAGACAAAGAGAAAATGAAATTCCTCTGAATTGGTTTTGCATCATTATTCATCCATGTTCCTGAAAATGTGCATTAAAAATAATATTGTATTGAATGTACGGCATGAGCCAGTGACGTCCTAGTACTACCTGCGTCTAGTAGAAGCTTAGGATCACCACAAAAATCAGTAGGGCTGCTGCTGCTGCTGCTGCTGCCACTGTATAAATACGCTAAAATCTTTTCCTAGATTTCTTTCAATACACACTTCAACTAAATGCACAAAATCTTTCCTTTAGGATAATATCAATGATGTCACACTCCACAAATCTGCGCTATAGAAAATCATTTCAAAACTTTCTTATAATGCATTATTACATTTTCCCAACTTTTAATCATTTTTATGACATTTTTATACGTTCAAACTATATGCATATGCACCGACCACCACTACTATTATTTTTAATTTACCCAATATTTAAAGAGTTTTTATATATGAGATAATTCAAGAAGAGAAAAAAAAATTATTAAAAACATTCAAAAAATATTATTTTACTCTCTCAAAATAGATATAATTGTTTCTTAATTTTAAAACAAAGATGTTTCTTGATATACATGATCGAGTAAGATTGAATCAGTTCTTCTCACTCTGTATGTGGAAACGCGTTTAAAAATAAACTTGCCTGAAAATTTTTATATTTGCCTAACAGAATATTTGATTAGAAGAATTAAATGCATATTTGAGAAAAAATATTAAATCAAGTTATCATTGATCTCTCATGTATTAAAGGTTCACGTACATATATATAAATTTCTTTAATGCGTAATTTAATTTCTGAGAATATGATTAGATCTCAAAACAGAAATATAGGTAATATCATTCTTTGATTTTAAATGTCTCATTGTTTGCTTAAATATGTTATCTTTAACTTATTACAAGAAAACCCAATTAAATTTAAACTTAATACAAATCAACTTTATATATATATATATATATATA
>Ga0214544_1011152_pt1 | contig 12631 bp, 6 predicted proteins | sample CNSS3metaG_FD_160074 | JGI IMG/M metagenome (GOLD analysis project Ga0214544, IMG submission 160074) | Root nodule microbial communities from cowpea collected in UCLA plant growth center, Los Angeles, California, USA - CNSS3 | ecosystem: Host-associated > Plants > Roots > Nodule | place: USA...
AATTATAAATATAATTAGTAATTAACGCATAATTAAAATAACTTGTTTGAAATTAATTTCTAAATATGTCAATAATTTCTCATATTTTATTCCTCTCTATCATCCTTCCATTATCCAAATAATAAATGATGTTTAGAAAAAATTATAAATATAATTAGTAATTAACGCATAATTAAAATAACTTGTTTGAAATTACTTTCTAAATATGTCAATAATTTCTCATATTTTATTCCTCTCTATCATCTTTCATTTTGAGTCAACTTCTTAAATTTTATCTTGTTATAATTAATTCAAATTTGTAAGCAAGGACTCTGGCTCGATGTGTTAATTATTGTGTGAATTCTTGTAATATTTTAGCACCCGATAATTTTATTTCTTTTTCCGAATAAAAAAAGTACAATTTTGTTGATGTATTCAATACATTTTTCACATTTAGACTTTTCCAAATGTGCTTTTCCTCATATTTTCTTGTTTTCATATCCTATATTACGAACATCATAGATTATCTTAATTATTATTGGCTAATCAAGGTAAGTAATATGTCAATTTATGACCTGTACAATATAGATTCAGTAGGTAATTTTCTCATTCATCATATGTAAATGTATCTTATTATAAGGTCAAGGATAAGATTGAATTATTGGAATAGCATTCTATATTTTTTCTTGGTATTCCATATCAACGTTTTAAAAGCTTTTTCTAATAACTATATTTATAGCACACGGATTAAGTTTTGGAAATAAACAAACTTTAGTGACGAAAGATAATACGAAGTAAAAGACAAATTAAAACTGATTAGTTCTTGAGTATTGAAAATAATTACGTTCTCCATTGTTGAGAAAAAAAATTGATCTGTCTAACATAGGTAAAAAGAAATTAAGTTGAGCTGCATCAACAAAAATTATGTTAGATGAATGCAGCAAATTAAAACGTTTGATATTTTTAGGCAATAGATGTTTATGGTCTTGGTTTTATCATAAAAGAGGTTTGGATCCTATCTCGTAATATGGGTTTGTATCATGACCGATATAAGCTTTTGCCTTCTGCACCCCACCATATTCTCGTGCACTTTCTCATATTTTTGAAATGATCATTTCATTTTCCATAAAAGAAAAGTGAATTCCAAATTATATATACTGAAAGCTATTCGGAATTTTCGAAGCAATATTTTCAGAATAAAATTTCTTAAATGAAAATTTCATTGAAATTTTCAGAATATGTTTTTTCGAATAAAATTTCTGAATGATGTGAAATGTGTTTTGAATAAATTCTTCAGAATGAGATTTTTTAATTTTTTTTCCAGAACTCAAAATGCCTTTTCAGAATATATATATATATATATATATATGAAATATGTTTGGGAAAGCATTTTCTAAAACATAAGAAATGTATTTTGAAAAAAACTTTTCCGAACGACTGTTTTCTTTTATATATTTTCTTTCATCTTCCTTCTCCTCGTGAAACATTTTTTACCTTTTTTATTTTCTTCAGGCCAGCATTAATAAAGTTTAACTTTTGGAATTTATAATCAAATTCAAGGTAAATAAGAAATATATCTCATTGGAGGACAAAAAGATTGTGTAATTTATAATCAAATTCAAGTTACATAAGAAGTACATCCTATTGGATGACAAAAACAGATTGATTAATACATTGTACAAGAAGTAATACGCAGTTTCTCACAAATTCATGGTATATAAAAAGTACATTGGAAAACAAATGGAATAAGATTGATTAGTAAGTTTATAAAAATGTATAAAAAACTCATATGCAGTTTTTCACTTATTTGTTCATTGTTCCCCATTTAGATCGTATATCTGATTTAACTTTTTTTTTCAAGTCAGCCACCTAATGCAAGCAATAAGAGTTATTTGTGTAACTTATAATCAAATTCAATGTACATAAGAAGTACATCCATTGGATGAAAAAAAATATTAGTTAGTAAATTTTTAAAAATTATACGAAAAGTAATACGCATCTCCTCAATAAATATAAATTTGTGGTATAAAAGAAGTACATCGCATTAGATAACAAACAGAAGATTGATTAGTAAGTTTAAAAAAATGTACAAAAAGTAATATGCAGTTCCCCATTCATTTGTTCCTTGTTCCTCACTTAGATCGCATATCTGATCTAACTTATTTCTTGTTCAAGCCAGCCACCTAGTGCAAGCAATAAGGGTTGATTTGTGTAATTTATATTCAAATTCAATGTACATAAGAACTAAATCACATTGGATGAAAATAAAAAGATTGATTAGTAACTTTTAAAAAATACGCAGCTCCTCACAAATTCGTGATATATAAGAAATACATCCCATTGAATAACAAACAAAAGATTGATTATTAAGTTTAAAAAAAATGTACAAAAACTAATATGCAATTCCTCACTCATTTATTCATTGTTCCCCACTTAGATCGTAGATATGATTTTACTCATTTTTGTTTAAGTCAGCCACCTAGTACAAGCAATAAGGATTGATTTGTGTAACTTATAATCAAATCCAATGTACATAAGAAGTACATCCCATTGGATGATGACAAAAAAAGATTGATTAATAAATTTTTAAAAATTGTACCAAAAGTAATACGCAGTTCCTTCCTCAAACATTTGTGGTATATAAGAAGTACATTCCATTGGGTAACAAATAGAAATTGATTAGTAAGTTTAAAAAAATGTACAAAAAGTAATATGTAGTTCCTCACACATTTGTTCATTGTTCATCGATCGCATATATGATTTAACCTATTTTTTGTTCAAGCCAGTCACCTAGTGCAACCAATAAAGGTTGATTTGTGTAACTTATATCAAATTCAATGTACACAAGAAATAAATCACATTGGATGAAAGAAAAAAATTGATTAGTAAATTTTAAAAAAATGTACGAGAAATACTCCTCACAAATTCGTGGGATATAAGAAGTTCATCTCATTGGATAATAAACAGAAGATTAATTAGTAAGTTTTAAAAAAAAAATCTACAAAAAGTAATATATGCAATTCCCCATTCATTTAGTAACAAAAAATATGTTTAAAGAACAATTTCTTTGGTGGTCAAAACCTTGGTAGTTAATTTTGGTGACCAATTTAGAGACCAATTCATAATAAAAATTATTTAGTTACAAATTTAGAGATTAATTATAAATTTTTATTCATAATAAAAATTATTTTACTTACCAATAATTTTTAGTTTCTAAGTTGACATCTAAATTGATCAATATAATGACTACTTATTTTTCATCATTAAATTTTTTCATTATTTAAGATTTTTTTTGTAATGTGTGATTTCTTTTATAACTATATATTAAACTATATATTCAAAAATTTTATATTAATGATAATAATAAAATATATAAATTTTTTAGTATATTATTTTGGCTCTTCCAAGAATGCTGAAGATATGTCACTGATGTTAATGATCAATTTAGAGACCTATTCATAATAGAAATAATTTTAGTTATTAATTTAGAAATCAATTATATTTTTTTAAAACTATTTTAGTTACCAATTTAAAAACCAATTATATTTTTTTGAAACTATTTTAGTTAAAAAAAAATAGTTCATAAATTAATATGTAAATTCATTTTTATAGTGATTATTTTTTTCATGACTAAAATCGATCATTATCTAGGTAGTGCATATAATTTTTTATTTTTAATTTATCAAATATTTATTTCAATAAGTCTTTTTTATGTTTTTCTTACATAAATTTTATATCCTTTTCACGCAATACACTGTAAAGTGATATTTTTTTAAATTAAATTTAGATTCTTACAACTTTTTATTCAAAGGACATAAAATGAGATGTTTATGTATTTTCGTCACAAAAATTAATGCCCTTTTCATAAATACAAATATTTTCAAATAATTTATAACTTTAGGTTTTTATTAACTTTCAGCTTATTATTATTTTATACTTAATTTTCACTAAAACTTAACATAATAATGTTTAAAATGAAAAATTAGTAATTTAAAAAAAAAGTTATAATGAAAATGATGCAAGTTTGTGGCACTTTTGCAATCCCGAACTTTAATGATGGAAAGTAAGTATAAGTTCATTATATCTGGGAACAAAATAGGGTTTGACGGGGCAAGAACTTGTGTATTCTTGTCCCCAAACAAAAAAATGTTGCATATACTATAGTTGTTGGGATTAGGGGGGTCTGGATAAGATCATATGACAGAAATTAATATGCTAACCGAGCATGTGTTAATTCCTCAATTGAATATAGATAAGTAGATTCATTAATAATAAGCCAGTGTTCATAAAATATTGCAATAATGCTGTTGGAGAAGTACTTAAAGAAGCATTCTCAAGATTACCTTAGTTGTCATATCTTTGCTTCCCTGATTTAAGTTGCTTTGTCTATACTTGGTGGTTACAAATCCATTTCGGGTATTCATTTCATTACATAATATAATATATAGTTCAATAATATTTGGGATACCATGTAGTTTAACACATACATCAAAATCAAGTTGTTTGATGCATGATGGACCCTGATAGATATTGCAATCAATTGATATGCAATACATTTTAACTCATTTTAAATTGTGTAGGATACCCAAAACAAAATGTCGAAACTAATTTATTTATAGATATATTAACATCCACTCAATTATTAGGGTTTACTTAATTTTAACACAAATGCCACAGTTAACTCCCATACATTTGCAATCAAAGATAAATTAGGAGATGCTGCAAGAATTATAAAGTTTAGTGTTAATATATATATATATAGTCAAATTATTTAATTGACGGTTGATTGAGCTGTTATATACAATTCTAATGATTGTAGTCACTAGTGTTAACTAATCAAATTATGGTAAACCAAACGGGTACTTGGTACGTAGGTTATAGATGTGGTTGGATATAAAAGATACGGTTCACATCGAATTATTCTCGGATTTTTTTGTTAGTGCAGAATGCTGGTATTTGAGAGTGGTCTAGTATAATATTGTGAGTTTATATTCATTTCTATTTTCTGTTTTATCCTAGGGGTATATCCAAGGTTGTTTCTTTCTAATTTCTATACATCTTTGTATATGTCATTCTTCTTTGGCTGATTAAAAAAAATAAATAAAGAAAATTGATTAGAGCCAGCACAAATCCAAAATAGTTTTAATACTACGAACTAATGATCCTTTAAAACAGTTAAATTCAAAACCAGATAGTAATGCAACACGTTACTAGTCAGAAGTGATTGCAAAACATTCAACTACAATGCATGACATGGTTCTGATTTCCACTAGAAAAGAAACTAAACGAGGTCATGGAATACCGCATTACCATTTCTGAACTTTACTCTTTCAACTGGTTTCGCTTCAGAGTATTCCAATGATCATGACAACCAGCGACTAATTGTCCAGATCAATAATATCACCACACAGTACATCTTTCATAGTATATCAGCAGTTTTTAGATTCAGATAGTATCTCCTCCGAACCTACAATTGTAACAAATGTTATTATTTATTAATTCAGATGTATATTATTATAAAAGGATTCTACTGTGTATGAAAAAATAGTTTTCCTCATGTAAATATTCGGACAAAACCAGACGAAAAAAAAAATGAAAATTTTGTGCACATAATATAAGATTTGTACATGAAGATGATATCGCTGCGACAAGCTTCCTTTGCAGTTCAGTGTAATCAGTCCCAGTCATCGTATATGGAACCTTCAAGAAAGATTATGAAAAGACAGAAAGAATCAAAATTTTAACTGAAGACATCACAATACGCCATGCATGCTCATTGATAACTTAAAAATAATTAATCGATATGGAACCTCTAATCGGATAGTGTGTATGAAGCTGTCATCTGTTTTGGTGGAGGTACAGTTGAGCACATCAAGCCCTTCTTTAAGAACCATATGTATCACTCTTGACAAAGGAAAGACATATTTTCTGAAGCTGTAACTACACTTAATCTGAACACCTCCTGGAAAAGGATGAACAATGACACATATTGGAAGATGGGTAGTGCTAAAGCTTTCACTATCAGAGACAACAGGACTCAAATCGGACAACTTCTTCAACTTGTCTCTCTTTGCTTGCAACTCTTTCACTTTATTTTCAAGGTGTTTGATGTATTTCGTACCCTCGTGCATGTGATCAGAAATTGAGCGTTTTCCCTGATGACGGTCATCAAGATATAATTTAATTACTCAATAATATTGTAATTCCCTCAATGGCTTATATTAGTGAAATGAAAAAGATATAAAAATGGTAAAAAACTGTGTAGCTATGGTGTTTTACCTTAATATATTCAAGAGGCAGAAGAGATCTGAAGTCGGTGCAAAGCCTCGTCATTTCTTGCCTTCTTTGTTTCTCGGTCTCTCTATGGATCCACCTCTTGTTTTCATCCATGGTGGTGATCTTATAATCTTCCTTTGTCCAAGCTGGTAACTTTTCTCTCTGCTTGCCCTTGGTAGTGCCCATTTGAGCTGTACTCGGAATGGGAGCACTAGCATCGATGACAGGATCGTAGAAGATCTGATTTTCTGGAGGGGTTGTTTGGATTGGTAGGGAATAGTAATTATCAGTTGTAATCTCAAAGTACAACTCATCAGTAGGGTGTAAAGGATTCATCGTAATCTGGTTGGGGCACTCAAAGGTTTGGTAATTAGGGTTTCTGATCGATTCCCGTTTGACTAATATATATATCCTAGGATCCTCAAATCCCCCACCTGCATAAGATAAGAATCCATCTTACCTGCCATATCAACGTTCTTGTTTCTATTTTCTTTGCTCTTTTGTCTTTCTCTTATTAGTTAATATTATCTTGTGGGACATGGTGTTTGCACTACTTTCATGGATCATCAAATTTTAAACACTCTATTTTGAAACTTGTTTCATTTACATACCAAATTTTTGTTCGCCCTTTCTACTTTGACTTTGTCGGTTGGTACGTTGTGAATCGAATCTAGCCGATCCTTATTTCAACAAGAGAAAGTGCCAATGTAATTTTTCTCATTTATTGTACATATTCAAAGAAATTGAAGAAACTTGTATAAGATTATTGATCAGGTGTTTTTAAAATTAATTTGAGTTTCCTCTTAATATTGAATATCATTAAGATTTATGCAAAAAAAAAAAAAATAGAGCATTAGGTAAAATTTCAACTCCAATTATAATAAAACTTCTGGTATATATATTGCTATCTTTAAAATAACATGCACGTGTGTACAATATTGTTATTTCACCAAATCCAAGTTTTATTCTAAAAACAATCATATACAAGCTACGTTTGGAAATTTTTTGTACAATAACAGTGTTAAGGTTCAGTTCTAGGATCCGTATTACTTAAACCTCTCATCGTTCAGCTAACTAGATTCATACACGCTTTGACAATATTTTACTGAATATGATACTTTGTGATCTTTAGGTATTCTCTTGTAGGCGCAGTATGAATCCTTTAATTTGTTTAGTTTTTAATTTAATTATTAAAGTTCTCACGCTTGCGAAGGTTTTATCTTTTCTTAAACTGAGTATAATTGATTAAATATAAGGTCTCCACAAGCCAAATAAGTTCTAAATTAAGCTGGCTTGAAGTTTAGTTAGTTCATTATCTTCTTTTTTATTTGATGCCGTTGGTCTCCAAGTATTTAAACAACATCTATAATGTATATTTAAAACTAAAATATTTATAATGTGATATTTATTTTCTTCTTTACACACATGTTGTATATAAATTGTTTTTGATTTAGATTAATGGGTGGAAAAATTATAAAATCCGAATCACACCAACCCAACGAAATGTGAATGATAAAAAAATTATTTATCCTATATTTTAACCAAGTAAAGTACCTTTTACATATAGATTTTTGGATAGCTAACCAGCAGTTACTATTATATAACTGATGACGAAATCTTTTATCTGGCCAATTTACAATTGTTCTGATTTTAGGTGTACTTGAATAAACTATTTAACTGATTTGAATATGTTCCACAATTTTTAAAAATTTTATTTAGATTCTACTCTTTTTAAAATTATAAATTTAGTCTTTTTTGCATCAAATTCACAAAAAAGAAAAATAGTAATTACGTATATAACAAATGTGTTGTGAATATCTTACTCTAAATCATGTTACCGACATATCAATAACACATTTTTAGGTTCTCACGTTCTTAAACACATTTTGTTAATTTGATATAAAAAACTAATTTAAAAAAATGAAATTTAAATGAGAACTTTAAAACAATAACATAATATTAAAATAAACTTAAAAATAGTGTCACGAAATAAGTTATTGTACCGTCCTGGTCGTTCAAGGCCCAACCCGATTCATGAAAGTCTATGGGCTTAGTTGATATTTTATTAAGATATTTTTATATGAGATATTTTGGTCAGTTAGGATATTTATAACTGTTTTGTCTATAAATAAGATATGAACCCTCAGGGTCAGGGGAGGGAGATTTTCTGACCTCAGTGTAGTCTTTATTTCACGTTAAGTTAAAAAGATTCAAAAAAATTTGTCTTCTGTACAAAATATTCAATTTTTGACCGGAACAGTTATAAATTTTAAAAAATAATTAATGATTTCTTGAAGATATTACCTGTTTTAGAAAATGCATGCATATGGGTTAATTTTGTTGATCTAATTAAACATCATCAATGTTTTTATTTTTCTATTTTAAATACACATTTCACACTTTCACACATTACCGTTAGTAAAAGAAATTATTTCCGCGCACTCAAACATTTTTGTCGGTATAGATAATATTTTTAACAACGTGTCCCTTTTAAACATTTAATTTCTACAATTCACGCACAAGCAGTTTGCATAAGATGTTACATATGACCCATTTTATGTTTCAATAATAAAATTAAATTACACGTTATGCAAAACGTGCTTTTCACTGTAGCTTTAGCGGCGAATAGAAATTAATCTACTTGTTTGGTCAACCCTCGTAGTAGTAATGTAAAGCCTATGTGTAGATAGAAATAGAAAGATGTCAAACACAAAAAGACGCCAAGAATAATAATAGTGTCAAGTTAATTTCCATTGATAAGCAAGCACAAATGAATAATAATATTAATATTTTAAAGTGTCGATAATCATTTTTATTCAGATTAAACATGTTTTTTCGTTAACATAGAAAATTGTAATCAGTTCCTCGTTAAAGTTTTGGTTTAATTTAATCCTAACATAAAAAGAAAAAGCGTAAAATTAGTTTTTTTAACTGAATTCTATTAAATTTATATTAAAATGAAAATATATTAAACAAAGTATATAACTAAAATAAGTTCATATTAATTTTAACAATAAGTTAACTTAATATTACAACAGTTTGAATAGTTTATCTAAAATAAAATGAAATGACTTTATTTAATGATATTAGAAATTGAAATGTAAGTCTAAGTTTTATATTGAGTAAAAATAATAAGTTAAATATCATATAAAGATGAAAATCCATGAACTGATCGTCTTAAAATCGAGTTAAGAGTGATGTCAATCTTTTTTATTTGAGTTGGATTAATATCTTATTTGTATTGTATCTCCAGGATGATCGTCCCTTGAAAAGTCCAACATGACATAATAGAACTAAATAATAAATTGATAAGGTAAGATATAGTTAAGACTATACAGACATCAATCTTAATAGGGTATGTTTCAACTAGGTGAGATTGAAATGAGTTAGGATAAAAGCAATAGGAAAATAAAACATTTGAATTTAACAAAGGTAAACTGAAAATCCTTATTATATGGTTCTCCTCCTCGCACATTCATTGAGTGTACTATAGCATATGTATAGAAAGAACTGACATAAATATAGTATAAAATCAAGGACAACCTTGACGAGTTCGAAAGGGAGTGAAGAGCGGAGAGATAAACCTGGAACAGACATTCTTGCCCTCTTTTTTTTTTCGACTTCCCTACGAATGATCTTCTTCTGAATATTATATGCTGATTCTCTTCGTTCATTTTGTGTCCAGGATCAATCCCCTCAAGTGATTCTTTGGCCCAATTCAGATCTTATTCAATAATATATCCTCTAGCTTATTGAGTACAAGATCTTTGAAAAAGAGGAAATATATGTTAGGAAAAACAATTGAACCATGACTATGATTTAGAACCTCAACCTTCAACTTTCCTACATCTTTCCTTTTTCCTTTTTTTTTTTTTAAATAATTAACCCTTCTGTGTCTGGGTGTATGTTATTTGTATGCTCCTTTTTTTTTCCATAGTTAGATATCACTTTTGTCTTTTTATACTATTAAACAAATTAAATATATTTGTTTGGTGGCCTGTACGACCTTTGATATCCTGAATGTAATCAAAATGGTACAGGATCTCTTTTGGGAGCATATAAAAAAGGCCACTACAGTTGGTATACAAAAAAACTCAATTGTGATCGGTCATTTTAGTTTTTTGCTAATTTATAGTTTTGTCTTTCAAATTTGAATTAGTCTAATTTAAAAAAAATGAATTTAGAACTTTACAAGGTATAAATATACTTACACTTAAATTTGTATTTTCTAGCAAATTGGTCAGAAGTTTACGATAAATTTAAGATATGCATATTGTTAAATGTTCAAAAAAGTAAGAAGTTTAGTGAAAATTAATCTTGAAGGAATTTATATAATGTGGTATTAGAATTAAAGAGGAATTTTTGAGATTTTCTATTTTGGTTATTGGTTAAAACATGTGGAATTTAATTAATTCAACTTGTAAAAAAGAAAGTAGAACATTTTAAATCAATGAAGTGGACGCTCACAATTTAAGGTTGGGATTTATAAAGGACTGTAAGAAAAAAATAAAAATAAACTCCTCTATAAATTATAATTAATTCATACAGTTATTAAAAGTAAAATTTAAAAAATGTATTTGTGAAAATTCTCTATATATATTAATTTTAACGTATGCGTGTGAAAACTAATTTGTCTTCCTATTTTTATCTTCAAAAATCTTTATGAACAAGTCATACAAACAAACTTAAAATATTAGGAGAAGGAGAAATAGGCTAATTTCATTTCAGAAATTAATGAAATTCAATCAGAAATCTTCACACTGATTTAATATTTCATTTTAATTTGTCTGGAGGTTTGTTCTTCAACTTTCATATATGACTAAAAGGTGTCATTTATTTCAAAATGAGGTGATTAAGTGGAAAATAGATTAATTAGGTGTTAAAATCTCAAACACAAGCACCAAACGATTAATGTTCCATAAAACATTTTATGTTTGCCAACATGCCAAAGAAAATCAACGACAGAATATGACATATAGGGAAGTTGTTATAATTTAGTTATACATATCTCGATTTAATAGTCTTAGATATATATATATATATATATATATATATATATATATATATATATATATATATATATATAGAACTAAATTAAATATTAAAAAAAAATATTCAGCGTGTTCAAACTTTGAACTTGCTCTATAATATTCTCGTATCATTTTCTTTTTCTTAAACACGACTTGTCGTCGAGAATGCCGTATCAAATTTCTTAATTTTTTTTTTCATATTCTGCATTTTCCGTAAGCTATTTTTTTATTTGTTGTTGCAACTTGCAAGATTCCTGGATTTGTGGCACTGTTATGTTATAATAACCTTCCAAATGCATGTTCATATGCACATCTTACACTCCGAACATTAATAGAAAAACTCAGCAAGACGAAATTGAATGAGCTAATTAATGTAGTTTTTCTACAATTTTCTTCCATTTTACACATTCTTTGGTAAAATATATTAAATAAAAAAATTATCAATGGTTACTTATGGAAGAAAAACAAATACTAAATATTTTGTTTTTCATTTGTAAGTACAGTATACATTCGCTTAAGGTCTGCACTCATTTAAGTCTGCATCCCGTATAAATCCACATTTTAAAAGAAAAAAAATTCTCGGATCAATAATTTTGTGACTTTATTTTCAGAAAAAATCACATAAAGTCATTTGACGACTATTTTCGATTCATTTACTTGATTAACCATTTTGAAAAATGAGACAAAGGGTAAAGAGAGCGCACCTTAGCTTGATTTAACAATAAGGAAAATATTTCCACTCACTCACATTGGCACACATTGGCATCAAGATTAACACTTTCTAACGATTTGAAGATAATATTGTGTTGGTCAACTTCAACTTCGTGTAGACCAACTACTTTATATTTTATATTTTGTTACATATACATATTGTTATCTATAGAGAAAATATATGAATAAAATAAAATAACAAGTTCTTCATGTAACATATCTCTTATATTTATCATATATATATATATATATATATATATATATATATATATATATATATATATATATATATATATATCTTATTTATACAATCCCTACAAATTTCCAACAACACCCATAATATTCCAAACTGAATTATATGACTCGTAATATTTCATCTTGTAATATGATTCTTAAAATTTCATAAGTCTGCATCCCAATTAAGTCCGCATCAAACTTTCAAGATCAAAATACGAACTTAAGCGAATGTTTACAATACCTAATTAGAAGTTAAAATATTAATAATGAGAGTTTTTATTTTATATATTTTTTTGTATACACAATTTATTTTTAAAGCTTAATCTTGAATGAATAAGTGTTTACCAATTTTATATTTTAAATAATATTTTTAAATTTTAATTACTTTTTTTTTTTTA
>Ga0214544_1011154_pt1 | contig 12629 bp, 4 predicted proteins | sample CNSS3metaG_FD_160074 | JGI IMG/M metagenome (GOLD analysis project Ga0214544, IMG submission 160074) | Root nodule microbial communities from cowpea collected in UCLA plant growth center, Los Angeles, California, USA - CNSS3 | ecosystem: Host-associated > Plants > Roots > Nodule | place: USA...
AGAAAGCTTTCCCTGAGATACAAAATAAAGTGGGTTGATTGGGATGAACACCAAGTGCCTCTTAAGTTCTATATACTTGATTCAACTGATCGTGTAAGATCAAATGGTTCTACACCAATTCATGATTTTCAGGTAGACGATTTACTCAATACATACAATACTTTACAAATCATAAGCAAACTTTTGAAACTCATTTATTTTCCAAACAAAGGTATTAGGCTATTAATTACTTTTTTCATCAGTATGTGAGTAAAATAAATTTCTCAATTTGTTATAGGCAGAGTATACGATCCCAAGAAATCATGACAATGACATCCCTCATGTTAAGAAAGCCAACATCCCAATGACAAAAGGTGGTTATCTTATATATGGCACTGCTCATATGCACACTGGTGTTGTCAATGTTACTCTATATGGACAGGTAATATTTGATATTTGTTGTTCCCACGTAAGTTGTATCATGTAGATAAACTCACGTTAAATTTTGTGTGATTCATATATTCATTTTTAGGAATAAATTTTGTTGATACTTCTATATCTTTATAAGAAATTAACAAGTTTATTGAATCATCTCTATATTTATGATTATGCTTAACTTAGGATGGAAGGGTTTTATGCACTTCAAGTCCAAAATACGGAACTGGAAAAGAAGCGGGAAATGAAAAGGGTTACCTAGTTGGAATGTCAGTTTGTTATCCTAAACTCGGTTCTATAAAGATCGAAGATGGTGAAATTCTAACACTAGAATCAGTATATGAAAACAAGTTTCGTACCGGAGCTATGGGGCATTTCTACATTTACTTGGCAGAACAAATGCCAAACAAGTATTCGAAGGAAATATGATGTGAAAGTAGTTATTTTACCTTTCTGTAATGACTTATATAATTTATAGTATATTGTAATACATCAATACAATTTCTAGATCATCACTATGTGTATTAATGTTGTCTTACTTTTAATCCATTACTTAGTTTATGATCGTGTTCTCTTTGTGGGTTATATGGTATACTATCATTTTTATGCTAATTGAGCTTATAAAATAAAAATAAAGATTATAGTGAACCTAGTCTAAATTTGAATCCATTAATAAAAAAAGAATGCGTAGAGTTAATTGCAAAACACACCAAAGTGCAGATGAAGTGAAAGGAACAAACACAAAAGTTGGAAATGAATAAATTTTCTCTCCTATTATGCAACCTAATTTATTTTTACATCCATGTAGAAATCCCTACACTTCACCTTTGTAAAAGGGAGTTCAAAATATCTACGATGATTAATCATGTGGATAAACTTACGTTAAATCTTCTACACTCCTTATATTAATTAGTAATAATTTTTTTAATAAATTTTATATCCCTTTAAGAAATTAACTATCTTAATGCATCATTTCTAAATTTATGTTTTTGCATATTTAATTTCAAAATTGTTATAATACATAAGTATCATTTCCAAATTATTATTATGAGTATAATTGTTGGTTTACTTTTAACCCACCGCTTAGTTTATGATTGTTTTATTTGTGCTATAGGGTATGGTTGATGCATTTTTTTTTTTTTTTGTATATATAACTATGGTTATGCTAAAAATACACCAAGAAAATGTAGTCTACTAATTGACCTTATAATTTAAAAGATGTTGTGAAGCAAGTACCAATTTGAGTCCGAAAACAATAAAAAGACTTGTGTAAAGTGAGGTGCAAATCACCCAAAAATGAACATTAAGAAACATAAGTAAATAAAAATTTTAAAATGAATCAATCATCCTCTATATCATAAAAGTTAAATATTGTTTTCATCACATATATCTAAAAAATTCATTTTTTTGTTAACAATAATTTTAATGTATAATAATGTTGATATTGATTTATATAAGATATTTAATTATTTAATTTTTTATAAAAAATTTTAATGTTTCAATAACTTCTATTATTTATCTTATGAATTGAAGTTGCAAGACCCGCGAAATTTGAAGAAGTAAATAAATAATTATTTAATAAATATGGGTAGTGGAGCTTTTATGGCATCTAATGTTAATGTTTATGATGTGGAAAAGTACTAGCTCAAATGGTTGAGAGTACTTAGTTAGATTGAGAGGACTTGGGTTTGAATCCTATGCATTCCATTTAGGTCTTATTTTAATCATGTAATTTTAATAATATGTTGAGCGTGAGGAGGGATAATATAATCATATATTTATAGAAATTATCAAGAAACTTGAATTAGATTGATGGTTGTGCATGTGCTTGGTAATTGGCATGGGTATGGGTTCAAAAACCTTGGTAAATCCAAAATAAACTTTATTTTTGTCGAAATTTCTTTTGGCATGAATGTGAAAGGGCAAGGAAACCCTGGCCACCTTAGAGAGGAGAAAAATATAGGAAAAAGTATATGGCAGCCTAGGGAAAACATTTGGAATTGTTTTGAGAGCATAAGAGTTGCGTTCAGAGAGGATTGAAGGCTGTTGCGAAAGCTATTAAAGGAAATCATTGTTGATCAAGAAGAACATTGAAATTTCCAAGTGAGCAAGAATTATCCAGGTTAGGGGAGCTTTATCTCGATAATTTTATGTTTTGATTGACTGTATAACATATATAACTTGATGATGCATGATTCCCCTCTGCCACGTTTAAATTTCTGGGTTTTCTGGAAAAATTCCAGAAACCGCCTGGCAGGTATTCATAGCCGCCAGGCGATGCATGTTGATTATGTGGTTTTGAGTTCCCGCGAGGAATCGCCTGGCTGTGAAGCCCCAGGCGACATAAGCCTGTCACCTACTTTTGGGTTTTCTTGATGAACTGCCTGGCGGTGATGAATAACCGCGAGGCGACGCGAGCCTGTTTGGCTCAATTTCAATGCTTTTGGGATTCTAGAACGAAGTTAAACGAGAAGAAATGGAATGTGTATATGTATGGATTGTGGAGTATTAAGAATCATTATAATTCTGCAGTAATTGGATAATAATTGGGGAAAATTGTATGAATATGAATTTTAGGGTTGATGATAGGTGATTCTCAAAGTTACACGAAATTAAATGGGAAATTATTAATGAAGTATCTTAGATTGGAAGTTTAGGCATGAACCATGAATCTAAATACGTAAGTATGGCCTATTGAGTCATAAATTGATGGAAACCACAGTTGTGGTGAATGGGCTAAGGTTCGCAAGTGCAGAAAGAATGTTGGGGTTCTTGGAACAGCAAGAACCGCCTGACGGCACCTTGGTTGCCACCAGGCGCCATGCCAGAGATGCGTGGTGTTCTAATTCACAAAAAATTTTATTTTTCGTATTTTTGCAGAACAGGAACCGCCCAGCGCTGGTTTTGTACTGCCAGGCGCCAGGTTCCTGATTTTTGGGCGCTAGGCGCCATCGTTTTTCTGGTTTGTGCAGTTTTTGTAAAACTGCATTTCCCGGTTCGTTAATCGTCCAATTTAGGTGAAATTTTGACAGGTGGTCCATAACATGTAGTTCTTCACTTTGCACGGTATAGATTTGATTTGGAGGTCAGTAGCTAGATATATACGTTACACAATATTGTTGATTTAGTAGTCTTTAAAATACATGAATAAGCTCTTGATAATTTCAAGTAACTTCTAATGAAGCATGATTGGGTTATGTGGTAAGTCTCTATCAATTTGAATGTTCCTTTGGGTTAGTCACATGTGGAGAATTGGTTATTGGTGAATGCATGTGTGTCAATATTAATTTGCATTGGTGCATAGGATCATGTGCTTAAATTGTTAGAGTGTTGCTGCTTATATTTGTTTGAGCATGCGCTATTCACAAGTTAAAATTGAATGCTAGCATGGATTTAAAGGGGGAATAACGCCTGGGTGCTTGATTTATATGAAATGTGAATGGATTGATTTTACTTTGTTCTGGGTGCTTAAAAAACCAGTATTGTGTAAGTACTAGTGTAGCGCCTAGCGGTGGTGTTTGACCACCAGGTGATAGCTACAAAACCAGTAGAGAATTGAAGCGTGTAGCACTTTGCGATAAGGGTTGTCCCGCCAGGCGATACTTGTAGAAACAGTAGCATCAAAGGCGCATGGCGCCTGGCGGCATGTGTCCCCCGCCAGGCGGTCTGGAAACCTTTTGTGTCAGGCGACTCGTGTGGAGCGCTAGGCGATTTTTGATGAAGCAAACATTGTGTTTTGCTTGCTTTGGATGTGCGTGATCTACGAGGCTTTGGGCGATATCTCAAGGGTCAGATGTTGGAGTATTCCTGAAGTTGTGGCTCAAGATGGAGGGTAACACGAGCATTCTTTGAGTTGTGGCTCGGAATAGCGAGTGTTCTCGCATGTGTTCTACAAATGGTGGCTTGTAGGTTGGACTGCAACGATAGCTTGAGATTATCAACCAAAGATGTAGAACATGGACTACATGGTGGTGGCCATGTGTGATGAGACCAAAGGATGGAGTTCCTTTAATGTGTGTGTTTTGTTATATAAATTGTTGCATATGTTTATATTTTTTTAGCTCACCCTATTTGTGTGTGTTTGGCGATGATCGTGTACACGGTCCACGGGAGCAGATGACGTTGCAGGTGGTTCTGGTGGAGCATAGATCTAAAGTGTGGGCTAGTTGGGAAACTTTGTGGCAGCGTTTCATCATTTTTATGAGTTTTAAGGATTTCTTGTAATCATTAGAATTATAGAATTTGGCTTTATAATGAGACTGATTTTGATAATGTATTGTGTTTATAAAAATTAGATTTAAGTTGGTTTTATCGGTGTAATAAAGTTTTAAATTCCCGCGATTTTAGAAAAATGAGTTATAATAAATGAAGTATTACTATTAAAATTTTATTTTATTATTTAAAATTCGTAATATCTGGGCGGGATGTTATAGAAGCTACTCATATATATTAATATTCTTACAAATCAGATATGTTAATTCTTACAATCCTTTGTAATGAAGTTAAAACTTAATAATTAGGTTACTCCTACGGACTTAAATAGTTAAGTAGTCCTTATATTTTTTTAGGTATAATTTCTGATTTACTTCCCTAATTTTTTGGTTTAGTTCAACTAGGTACTCTTATTATTTATTGGTTCAATTTAGTCCTTCAATTACTTAAAAAGGTTCAATTTGGTCATTTTTGTTAATTTGGAGTTAACACTCTATCAGTATAAGATACGTGTCAAGTCGTGAATTTTTAATTTTTTTAATTTTTTTATTATTTTTAAAAATTTTAATTTTTGTTCCAAAAATATATAAACTGTCACGTGTCAAGTTATTGTTGTGCCACATGACAGTTTACAGTCGTGACACGTGGTTGTGGTAGTAGTTATTTTTAATTTAGTCCTCTATTTAAATTTTTAGTTCAATTTAGTACACTTATCCTTTAAAACGGTCAAATTTTGTCCTCTTCAATTTGAGACCAAATTAGTAAATAAGTTTAATTACAATTTTATATATATATATATATATATATATATATATATATATATATATATATATATATATATATATATATATATACACACACACACACACACACGTACATGCTTCCTTATTGTTTTAATATCAATTAATTATTTTTTATAAAATAATAAAAAATAACAATAAAGAAAACATAATATTATCAAATGTTCAATATTAAAAGGAAGTGTTCTTATGTTGTTGGAACTAAGCGATCTCAAGAGCCTTTAGCCTTCTTTCTCCTTCCCTCCTCCCCTCATCACTGATTCTGATCCACCGTCGGGAGTGGAGTACCTGCAAGCACTTTGATGCTTAAGTCAGAAATAATTCGATATTCTCTATGCACTATATGAGTTCAAGATTAGATACCCCATGTTAGTCATTGAATCGTCTCTTATATTACCTGGCATCACTCCCCACTTTATTACCTACAGGGTGGTTTTCTTCTTTCATTAAGCACTAAGGAATCTAATGAATGTCGTAACTGACTCTGACCTTAATACAACGGTAACATTTCTAAATTCCAATTGTTGTTGAGCCTTTAAGTTCTTAGGCATGTATGTTATCTCTTCCATCACTGGAAAAATATTCCCCTCTACACCACCAATCCAGGATGTACTCGGCCATTTAGGCCAAGATGTGCCTACTGCCTTGTTGGGCCATGGAACGCACATTACCCACAGTGGCTGAGATGTACTTGGACACTAGCCTGGGATGTACGCGTCCATCCACACCACGCTGGGTTTATTCTCTTTTCTCCCTACTCTCCTTTGATAAATGTGCCTTAATTTGAACAACATCATCTCCCGTCAGTGGCGGAGCCACGATGGGGTAGGCAGGTGCCTCGGCCCCCCCTCCAATTTTTTTAATTTTTTAAAATTATATATATTTAGAATTTTTAAATTATATATATTTTAAAAAAATTTAAATTATAGTTATCACTTTAAATTAGATAATAGTATACCAAAAATTAATGAAAATTAAATTAGGTATTTTTTTATTTCTTTTATAAAGTACAACATTTAATGTTAATAAATAGTACAATATAAATTTGAATATAATAAAATAAAATTGTTAAGATAATTTGTATTTTCTTTTCACATTGTTTGTTGAGTTTTTTTTTACGTATTGTACTCATCTCTCATCTTTACCTGATTTCTTCTGTTATTGAATAAAAAAAAAACTTAAACAGAAACTTATTATTTATGTCCTCATTTTTTTCATATCTTTTCTCATTCTTAAAGGAAAAAAAAAAATATCTTGTCTCACTTAGGTAGTGCAATAATTATTTAATATTTAGCCCTGTTTTTTTATCTCATTACCCTTTTGTATATCCATTTTTTTATGAATATAGAAGAGCAAGTAATGTATTATGTGATTTTTTATAGAGGATTTTTAATTGTAACTCGATCATCATATTTTTTTTTAGTAATTATGTCTCTCAATTTTTTATTATATTATACTAAAAAAAATTGGTCTTAAACTTGTTTTATAGATAGGTATATTGATAAAAAATAAAAGAATAAATTCATTTTTTAAAATTGATAAAAAAGAAGGGAAGATGAGAACAAGACAATAAGGTTGTTCATCGCATAAGCATAACAATGATGAAATGAAAGTTTGTGATGACTTTTGAATTGATATTTTGAATTGATATGTGCACATTAGTAAAATGGAAAATGAATATTTTACATATAATATGATTATTTACATTGAACAAAAAAATAGCTGAAAAATTTAGTTATTATTCAATTATTTGATAAGTTAAAAAATATGAAAAAATGAATGACAATCATTTAGATATGTGTATTTTCTGTTATAATTATAACTATATTAAATTATGTATTAATTTTAAGTGAATGAGTGACAAAAATGTTAAATATATAAATTTTAAGTATATTATTTTGGCTCCCCCATAAATCTTAGTCAAGATCTGCCACTATCTCCCGTTGTGCACGTGTTCGGGTACATCTCTCACACGCTTCCCTACTATACTAATTAGTGGGACATACATGGACACCCTATACAATAAGGTTGTTTTTTCAATATCAAATATTTAGAAAAAAATTATAACTTTATACATTTCAAATTACAATACCAAATAAAGATCCATAAGAGGCAAAACATTTATTTAATTTACAAACACTAATGAAACCTAGTTGATATAATTTAAAAATATTTTTAAAAAAATATAAAAGGAAAACAAATATTCAAATTAAAATATATTTTAAATGTTTGTTTACTTTAATTTTTTAAATTCTAATGAATCTTTTTTTATATGTTAATAAAAGTTATAATACATCAATTTATCAAAATCACGCCAAGAACACAAATTAAACTAATGATAATATGATTTTAACATAAATCTTGTATCGTTTGAACTTCAATATACGTTGGATGGTGATACACACATTAAACTTTTATAATATAGTAAATAAAATTTTTTATACAATTATAGTAATAAAACTACACGTATGAAAATTAGCTAGAAAATAAAAATAGTAAAATAATATTCTACATGATAAAAATAAACAACAAATAAAAATATTTAAAAAATGTTCAAATGTGTGTCTTAGAAACAATTTGAGATACCATTGAATGAAATCGCACCAAGAAAAGCAAATGTGTACTTAAATGTATGATAAGATAAAAAATACTTAAGATATCTAAGAAAACTTTTCAAATAACAACCTAGCTAATGGTTGAGAGATAACAAAAATTATTGTAGTGAAACAAAAAAGTTGTTTAAATGAAACAAAAATTAATAATAACATAATAAAAAAGAATTTTTTTTATTTTACCTAGTAAATGAAAGGTTAATGCGATTGAAAACTTAACTTTGAGAGTGCTAAACATTCTCATGTGGAAAGAAAATGTACAACAAATAAAAATATTAAAGAAATAAAAATATTCAAATGTTAGATATAAAAAGAATTTCATTGACATACATCATTTGAGCATAATTGCATAAAAGTTGTGATAAGAAGAAAAATATTTTAAAGATGCAAATGAATTTTCATGACAACCCAAAAAAAAAAAAAAAAAAAAAAAAAAAAAAAGTGTATAATATATATATATATATATATATATATATATATATATATATAATTACGTTAATCTATCAATGAAAAAAAAAAAACCTAATTAAATTTTAATTTTATTGAAATCTCTCCTTTGGGTATATTTTTTTCATCCACAAAATTTAAAACCCATTTTTTTATGGTTAAGATGAGTTCAACACCAAATTCCAAGATTTTTCCACTTAATTAATATTACTGTGACGTTTGGGTCCTTCTCAACAACCATCCTTATTATCTTCAACATTCATTATATTGAGCCCAAAGTCGTGAATCTCGACCTATCCATTAAACACTTGGTTTTTCTTCCTGCACCCCCAATTTTTCTTCCTACAGCCCCAACTTTTTTACAATTCCACTACTACCCTTTTGGTTTGTAGTTATCGGTTTTCAGAAATCAGTGTTACCGGCTTTCAGAATCTGGTGTTACCGATTTCCAGAAACCGGTGTTACTGACTTTCAGAAACCGGGGTATCGAATTTCATTATGGGGGGTGTGGGTTACGGAGGTATTTAGTTTATAATTGTTTTTATTTTTTTGAAAGATATAATGGTCTTCACAATCAAACTTGGAGGTGCAGGAAGAAAAATTGGGGATGCAGGAAGAAAAACCCTTCCAGATAGATACATTTTCGTATTTGATCCAACAATCTAAGGGGTTTTTCTTCCTGCACCCCCAATTTTTCTTCCTACACCTCCAACTTTTTTATAATTCCATTGCTACCCTTTTGGTTTGTAGTTACCGGCTTTCAGAATACGGAGTTACCGGCTTTCAAAACCCAGTGTTACAGGCTTTCAGAACCCGGTGTTACAAGCTTTCAGAACCCGGTGTTACCGACTTTCAGAAACCGGTGTTACTAGCTTTCAGAATCCGGTTTTATCGATTTTCAAGATAGGAACAGTGCCGAAACATGAATAAAAATTTTAGGGGTACCAAATTTAATTTGTTTTATATATAAATTAATTCTCTAGTCATATAAAAAGTTCTTCATTTTCTTTACTTAAACTATTTTTATATAGTGATTCACTTATGCACTTTTCAATTTCTAATATTTCTAAATTATTGAATTCACACAACAGAGGTATTCTAATTTCTATTCCAAATCAAGGTTTTTCAACTAACTCATTATGTGTAGTAGAATTTGTAATGCAACCCAATATATATCCATAAATTTTACCATTTCAGCAGAAAACACAACCTTTAAATTTCATAATTTAAGGTTATACTAATTTGGGTAAAAATATAATTAAGGTTCAGGCCAATTTGATAAAAAAAAAATCCTAAATTATAATTAAGGTTCATACTAATTTGGGTAAAACTTAATTTGGAAGAAACATAACAGGAGAATCATAAATTTAAGATATATAAACCATAATAAAATATTAATGATTTATGACAAATATTGAGATAATCATTTATCTCCTTACTTTTCTTTTTTACTTTAATACTTTCTTGATGACTTATTGAGAAATAATTTTATTATGATCACAGATAGAACCTTAATTTCTTTTATCAACCAACATCCATCAAATTAATTTTTATTTTTAAACAATAAAGATATAAAACTAAAAAATATATAAATAAAATTAATAGAAATTTTCTTAAACTTAATATAAATAATATAATTATATATAAATATAATTTTAAAATATATAAAAATATACATAAAAAAATTAAAAACAAAAATTGGGGTTACCGGCTTTTAGGAACCGGTGTTACCGGCTTTCAGAAACCGGTTTTACCGACTTTCAGAAATCGGGGTACCAAATTTCATTTTTGGGGATGCGGGCTACGGAGATATTTAATTTATAATTTATTTTTATTTTTTTGAAGGATATAATGATCTTCACAGTCAAACTTGGAGGTGTAGGAAGAAAAATTGGGGATGCAAGAAGAAAAATTGGGGGTGCGGGATGCGGAGATATTTAATTTATAATTTATTTTTTTGAAGGATATAATGGTCTTCACAGTCAAACTTGGAGGTGCAGGAAAAAAAATTGGGGGTGCAAGAAGAAATATCCTAAACACTGCCCTTTGATTATTATTTTCACTAAGATTGAGTTTAGATGAATTTTAAACTTTTTAAAAAATTTAAATTATTATTATATATATATATATATATATATATATATATTCAAAATTATAATATTTTAAATTTTTATTTTGCACATAATAATTTAACTTATATTTGGAAATGACAAAAATTCTTATCCTCACGAGTATTTAAGAATAAATTCTCTTGTAAATACCTCAAATATATATTTACGGATAATCAGCAACTGATAATTCAATACCTGTCACTAAATAAATAACGTGTGGATGTCATGTTACTCCACTTAGGATTACCTATTACCTATAAAATATTAAAATTGAAATTTAAAATATATTTAATATAATTTATATTATATTTTATTATTTTTTTGTAATTTTATTAAAATATTTTTTTTAAAAAGTTATAAATAATTTTTTTAAATATCTGCAAGTATGAATATCCATGAATTTTAAAAGATATGTGGATATTTTTTAATTATGTATCTAACGTTCCATCTCCGACTCAATATGTTTTTATTCCTACTTTTATATAATTAACAAAGAAATTAAAACATTAATTAACTTTATATAATTAATGCAACATAAGATACATAATTTAAGAAAGGAGAAATTAAAAAGCATTTCATTTTTGATTTATAATCTTATAAAAATGAAAGTTTACAATTTTATATAGTCAAATATTCTTATAAATTTTGAAAAAAAAAATCTTCTTAAAGTTACCTATAAAACATTAATGTTTTTCCTCCAAACCACTTATAATAGTCTCTTATATTACCATTGACTAAATTTAATTATGCATCCAATGGTTAGAGTTCAATCTCTCCAAAAAATATTATTAAATATGTTAAATATGATTTACAAGTTCACCACACTCTATTACTATAAAAACTTTCGTGTCTGCATATATAATTTTCCTGGCGAAGAAAAAATTATCGATAAAATTTCGATTTTTAAAATTTCTATTATTTTTAAAAGAATTTATTATATCTATAAAATTTGTTGTTAATTTAGTAATATTATTATCAACGAATATTTTTATCAGTAATAAATTTGTTAATAATTAAATGTTTTAATAATTTGTCAGTTAAATTAGTGTCAAAATTTCTGTCATTTATTTTGGATTTTGACTATTTCAATAATAAATATTTTTTTTGTAATTGAATGCTTTTATAAATTTGTATGTAACTTAAACATTAAATTTCCAGCAAAATTTGACGTAATATTCTATTAAATCCATTAAAGATGGATGAGAGGAAGAAAAAAAGAAGAAGAAGGAGGATAAGTCAAAGGAAGAGGAGAAGTTGAAGAAGTAAAAGAAGGAAAAAAAAGAACACTCAAATCGCTAAATTATTTATAGATACATAATTGTTAATACATACATATTTACCGATGAACTTTTTAGTGCCGCTTTTTTATTAGAAAATTCATTTTGTTAACGGAATTCCACTATTATCGATAGAATCTTCCATTTGATAATTTCTTTTTTTTTTCTTGTAAACCGTATTAATTATTTTCTATTTATTAAAAATATAATTATGAATTTGAGTTCTAAACTATAAAATTCAACAATATTTAAAAAATAAATAAATAAATTTATTAGTTTAAAATTTAAAATAGAAAATAATGTCGCAATATTTTATATGGATTATTCCGTATTAAATTGATTTTTTTTATATACATCTTTTTGAAATATTCAACATTCATAAGTGCGTCGTTGACATGGCATCCAAAGACTTAGTTCACCCGAATCATACACCAAAAAGAATCACAATTTTTTCTTCAATTTCCTTTTTATTGAATAAAAGATGTCAAATATAAGAAGAGTGCATCAATGTCAAACGTAATAAAAAGCTTGAAAATAAAGCACACCTACCCATGTTTTGGGTTATAAATTAGAATGTGTTGAATACATTGTGGTACGAATAAAAGTAATGGCTTCTAATAGAGTCTCTTTTATTTGGGTTCTTCTCTTTGTTTTTGTGTTAGGTTTGTTATTTGCTAGGGCATCAACACTTAAGGTAGCTGATGCCTCTGGGTTTCATGCAAGTAAGTGAAATCTTTCATTCTTCTGGTTTTTTAA
>Ga0214544_1011156_pt1 | contig 12626 bp, 5 predicted proteins | sample CNSS3metaG_FD_160074 | JGI IMG/M metagenome (GOLD analysis project Ga0214544, IMG submission 160074) | Root nodule microbial communities from cowpea collected in UCLA plant growth center, Los Angeles, California, USA - CNSS3 | ecosystem: Host-associated > Plants > Roots > Nodule | place: USA...
CAAGTATGCATCCAGAGAACAACACAAATTAGCCTCAATCGAAATTTTATGAAATTTATGCGTAAACCTCAATGTACACATTGTAGCAAATTATGAAAAATAATTTTTTCAAACTGTCCAATCGGATAATTCAAGATTTAATACAAACGATTAAAAATTTAATCATTTGTACTAAATCTCAAACGGGAACTAAGTTTCGCTCATTGTATACTATAAGTATAATAAATCTACATATATAAAATAACACTGCAACAATAATATTCAAAAGTAAAATGCAATGAGAATTATTTAAACATGCATATATCTAATAATAAATATAATTTTATTTCCTAATTTTACAAATTTTATTATAAAATTTTAATTAAAAAAAATAGGCCAAAAAAATTAACAAAAAAATAGTCTAAGACTAAAACTATAATGACATTTATAAATTGATACAAGTAATTCTATACATATAATGAACAAATATATACATACAATGAAAAACTAACCTCTTCTAATTGAAAGACGAACTTTGAGAGGAAGTTTAGGGTCTCCGCACACTGTTGGCCAAATGGGAACGAAGAGCAAGTGGGACGAATCTCAAAATGCTACAAATGGGGATGAAAACAGAAAATAATCGGTTCAAAACGTGTAAAATCAACCCATAATCAAACCCCAACAAGTTTGATGGCGAAAACCTTTCGAAACTCACCTGGAGGGGGTCGGAAATGGCGTCGCTGGCGGGAACTCTCGCAGAAACGATGAACAGCGCGAGGGTTTCTGCGTTTCGCGCAGAGATAAACCAAAACTTAACGTCGGGGGTGTTATATCCGACTTTAAGTGACGTTGGGGGTGGGAGGGGCCGATGTAAAGGGACGTCTGGCACGCACTGGTCCGACGTCAAGGGACGTCTGTTGAGCTGGGGGCCGACGTCCTTTTTTGAGTGACGTCGGGGTATCTTTTAACAGACGTTAAGTAACATCTGCCTGCTCCACGTCAAACGTTAAAAAGGTCTCGTTATTTACAAAAATGCCACCGGTCATTTTTAACGTTGAGCTTTTTTTAGGCAGACGTTATTGGGGTGACGTTAAAGGGCTTTTTTGTGTTAGTGTTTCCCTAACCAGTAGAATTAAGAAAGGAAAAACAACCTTTAATATAGTCATGAGCGTCGACCCTCATTACTTTATCAAGACGTTTTTCTGTTCTTAAAACTTTTGGTTTTAATGACACTTGACTAGACATGACTACTCACACCTGCGAGGCATGACAAACCCACAACCTCAGGTCATCCTAAGGACGAACTGCTCTGCTACCATTAATGTAACACCTCATTTAAATAATATCCTTAATTTAAATGAAATGCCACACCGATAGAGTATAAGAAACAAATCCGGAAGTATAACCACTACTCCTTACAATATCCAAAAAAAAAAACTAGAAGAAACCAAGGCACACCACGATGCCAGATACAAAGTATAATACAAGAACTTGACAGTAGTTATTAAAGTACTAAAGGACAAAAATAGTACATGGGCCATAGCCCTATGAGAAAGCCCAAGACAGTAGAATCCAGCCCATATGGGCTACGCAGCGGAACCATCACCTCCCTGTTGACCCCGGGTGTTCCTCGCATCTGCTCACATCAATAAATTGATGATCATCGCAAAAGGAGAAGAACCACACACAAGCAATCAAACAAGAAAAAGGGTAAGCTAGAGTATAAAATAGTTTATCATACAGTTACATGTTATTTCACATTCTAATCAGTATATCTCATCCAAACATGTTATGACCTTTCAAACAGTACACTAAGACTCAAACTCGACTCATCTGGATACATATAATTGTCGGATTCAGCGGATGCTTGCACTTGTGGTGGATTTCTCTGCTCACCCCCAAGCTAAGTGTTACAATGTTACAATGTCTCAACCCCCACACACAAGGTATGCCTTTGATGAATTTCAAACCTCCTGCTACTCTCACCATAAGAGTCAGTCTGCTCTGTGTGAGACTAACTGACTCCTTAGAGCGTCAGGATGCAACCTTACCTTGAATCCTTACTAAATTATATAGATAGGGCACCACCATGAACTCCCACTAACAGGGGTCATGGAATTACGTCCCGACCACTGAAGCACCACCATGAGATCTCACCCAGAGGCTCATGGAATTACGTCCTGACAACATACCAAATATTCAAACAATCATGTAATATTTATCATGCTTATAAATCTCATGCCAACCTTTATAATCCTTCCTCATACATGTTCCATGTTGAATCCATTCCAAATCATCCTTCCCAATCCATGATTATAGAATTGTAATTCATACTGACACCATGCCACTTTGATTACCAACCATCTAATACAAGTCACATGCCAAGGTCATGTTAAACTTATCAATCATAGACCATAAACCATTCTACTCTTACCCATTCGCCCAATTCATGCTTTTAAAAGTAATTGAATCAATCCACAAGTTCAAGTTAAAGTAAGGAATTAAAATTCTGTAGCAATTCTCTCTTAAGCTAGATGGATCTCGCTTAAGCTAAACTAGTCTCGCTTAAGCTAGAAATTCTCGCTTAAGCTAGACTGATCTCGCTTAAGCTAAAATCTCTCGCTTAAGCTAAAATCTCTCGCTTAAGCTAAACTAACATATTTTCACTGGTTTCAACATGTAAAAACACAAAATCCCAAACAATAAAAATTTAAGAAACACAAGCACGTTGTATAAAACGTTGGCATCATATTTCTTGCTTTAAAAGGGTGAACAAATCAATCATGGGAGCATACAAACATTTAAACAATTGTGCTGTCAATCTCGTTCAAGCAAAGGAGCTCTCGCTCAAGCGACAGGGTCTCTCGCTCAAGCGAAAAGCTTTCGCTTAAGTGAGATTGAAAACACAGAGTACTTCAAGTTCTTGATCAAGCTAGCCCATCTCGCTCAAGCGAGAGGCCTTCACTCAGATGAACACTCGAAACTAAAGGGGGCGAGTTACTACCATTATCGCTTAGGCAAGAGCTTCCCGTTTGGGCGAGAAGCAGCTCGCTTAGGCGAGCATAGCAGATCTCACCTAGTCTCACGCATGCAAAGCCAAAAATCCATGCAGAAACAATACACCGATTATTTTCACACCATCAAAAGCACATCAAATTATCAAGAGCACCCAACAAAACCAAAACAGACACATTATTTATGAAAGCATGAACAATCCTAGCTTCCCTCACTTGGACAGATGCTAGTGGAAAGCACAGACACCTACGACAACGAACCCAACAGCTCTAGGAGCATACTCAAGAGCTAAGAACAATGGCACAAAATGAAAACGAGGTTACTACGATGAACCCTAACACGAACCACGAAAACAAGTTGGAAAAGAAAGAGTGTGAGCGAAAGAACAACTTACGTAGAGCAGAGAATGAGGTTGAGCTGAGTTTAATCTGAATGAGCTTCGAGCCCTAGTAGAGCACTGTTTGAGGGGAAAAATGGAGTAAGGTGGTTTATTTTGCAAAGTGGGTAGAACATGAGAGGGTTAGGCTGGTTTAGGGGTTTTGGGATGCCCTATGGGCCAACCTTAGGTCCAACTGACTAAGAGAGGCCCTTAAATTTTAGGACAGAATTAAAGTGGGTCTTACAATTATCATATATCTATATATCTATATCTATGTATATTTTTTAAATATAAAAATAATGAATATTTATTTTAAATAGATAATGGATGAAATATTAGAGATAAAATTTTAGAAATATTACAAATAAAATTAAAGATAAAAAGAATTCTATAAAACTAGATTTTCTAGGTATATTTGCATATTCTTTTGCTCTCCGTCTTTCCTTCATACATTTGTGACTTTTTTCTCTTATTAGTACCTTGAGAATGAATTTGTCTTGTGACAACTTCTTTCAAATATTCTCTAGACTATCTGCAAAAGCCATATACAAATTCATGTCTATATGCATGATATTGCAAAGTTTCCAAAAGAAATTTGTTTTTCATCCAAACAAGCTCAACATGCACTATTGAGGAATGACACTTATTTTTTCATCCAGCCAGAAACTCCTATTGAAGTAACTCGATGGTGCAACCTTCTAGTTGAATTTCATCCCTTACCTAGAGAAGAATCATCATCTGGGGTGTCTAAAAATGTTACAAGCAACGATTTGGTTCTTTGTTTTGTGGCTAGTGAGAATGAAGTAAACTTTTATATCATCAACCCAATAACACAATCTTGCTCACCTATTCCAACTACTGACCACATTCAAAATAGGAGTTTTTATGATCATAAAATTGGTTTTCTATGCAAATTAGATGGTAATTTTATGATATATCACTTTATTGATAATTTAGTTGAGTGGTTTTCTTATTTTGACTGCAAAGTATACAAGGATGGAGTGTGGAAGCAAAACAAGGATTTTTCAGTGGTAGTAGAAGTTTAAGATTTGACATGCTTATGCATCACGAAGGGGCTATTCATTTCATATCAGATTGTTCTGCTTACTTAACAAGAAACAACCCATATTTTAGACCTTACATTATGTCATACAATTTTGAGGATGGAAAATCAAGAATGTTAAGGGTACCCAAAGAAGTAAGAAAGGGTTCTCATGACAAAAGTTGTGAGATGAGAATTTTTAAATGGGGAAAAACCATTGATTTAGATCAATCCATTTGTTTAGTGAGATTGTGAAAGAGAGTATTTACTGTATGGGTTTTGACAAAGTATGAATCAAGTTTGTGGAGAAAGATTTTAAAGATAAGAGTGAAGGCAATGAGGTGTTGGAGAATGATCCTTCTCAAATAGTAGTAAAAAGTTTTATTGTATTGAATGAAGAATTTTTGGTGTTTAGTACCTAAAAGAAGGTTTACTTATATGGTTTGAGTGATAACAAAATTCATAAATTTTGGGATTATGAATGTGAGTTCAACTTTCTACGCTTCACTGCTTACACATATACTTTGCGCACATGTAATATTGGAACAAGAAATTTATCTCTACCTATACATGTGTAACAATTTTAATATGTCTTTCATTAATAATTTCACTTTATTATTATGTATAACTTCTATCGTTTTAATTTTGATTCCTATTGTAGTTCATATTGATATGATACATTTTTTTTTCATGTCATGTTTTTGTTTATGATAACTTATGCATATATTTTATCTGGATTTTATTTCAAATTTAATATGTAAAAGTTATTGAAAAAAATATTCAAAGTTCATATTTTTCTTTAAATAAATTTTATCTTTATATATATATATATATATATATATATATATATATATATATATATATATATATATATTTGAGATTCATATTATTGCATGGTGTCATAATGTATTAATCAAATTATAAAGACGCAGACAAATTACCCTTAAAATATTATATACTATCTATTTTATTATATTATATGTTATTAACTGTTTAAATTATATATTTATAATATTATTGATGGTATTGTTTAATTTTTAAGATTTACTTGATAAATATTGGTAATGACTATATAACAACCATTAATATAAATATAGATTTCGTCTAAATTTTATTCAAAATATTATCTTAACGAAAGTTATTAAAAAAATGTTCACAAAAATGTGGAGTCTTCAGCTATTTTTTTAAATTTATTTTGTCATATATTTTGTTAATATATTGTTATGAAAATATTTAAGTAATGACAATAACTATAAATATGATAAAAAAATTATTTAATATTATGACATTAAAATACTTATTTTTAGGCAACACACTAATATCAAATTAACATGAATTTAAATTCATTTTAAAATAAATATTTTTAATTTTTTATCTTTTAACTTTGTGCAATCTTCAAATTTAAACAAATGTCCTAAAAGTGATTTCATATTTAAAACTTTAAAACTATTGTAAAAAAAAAAACTAAATTTATTTGATTTGTGTTAGAAATTAATGTGTAAAAATATTAAGAAAAAAATGGCAAATATATTTTATTTTAATGATTTTTGAGTTTTTATTATAAAGAAGAATGATTCATATTAAAATATTTGAAGATTAAATCTTTTGATTTAATTAATTTTATTTCTATTAATATTTATTTTTTAACTCTTATTATTTACATATTTCCTTTTAACTAATTTCCTACTTGTAAAATTTTATAATTATTATAATATCCATACTTATGAATATATTTTATCTTAAATTTATTCAAAGTTACTACTTTATAAAAAATTAGTTAAAATAAAATTCAAAAGTTATTTCAAAATTTTCATCTTTATGTTAAGTTATTGATTTGATTTTCATCCTTCTTTGATAACTCCGATAAGAAAAAGTAAACCCATAAATATAGACCAAGCTAATATTTCATAAGTTATTTTATTTTGATTTTAAGCAAAACTAACTTAGTTCTTAATCAGGAAACATGCATAATATAGCTCCAGACGTTCACTACAAAAAGTGAATACATTCTTTTGCTTTAATGTTCAAATTATAATGATATACTATATATATATATATATATATATATATATGATGAAGGATTGACCGCAACTAAGGATGGAAGCACATGGTTAAGAAAGGAAGTTCACTAATCCTTCATCCATGTTTATTGTTTTCATTATGTTTAAAATTCCCTAAGTTGTCTTAGTTGAATCAATCTTAGTTTACTTGTTGACCTTTGACTAGGTTTTACTTGTTGACTAGAGTTGACTTGACTTACGTCAACATGTTAATCCTTATTTATGTATTTTGTAGGTTTAAGTAAGGTTAATTATGGTGGGTGATGTGGCGCAACCTTAGTGGAGAAGTGGAGATGAGATGGAGCATAGGTGGAAGAGAGAGAAAGGGCAAAAAACATAAAGTAAACGACATAAAGCAAGTGTACTTATGTAATTTTTGTCTTCTTTGTTTTTAATTAGCACACTTTGGCCACTTTTGGAGACATATGAGACACCTTCTTAGTCTCCTTTAGTGCTAGAACGAAGTTAGCCTTGCACACACCATAGTTAGCTCTTTTGTCTCTCATTTTGTAACCTTATTTGACCTAGTTTCTAGAAGCTAGGGTTAGGTTTTTGTAGAGACATCCTTAGGTATCTTTTATTTTCTTAGAGACCCCTAAACTCTTCTATTTAAGGGGTGCTCTACCACTTGTACAAGGGTTGAACATTTTGAAGTAAAAACACTCTTGTGTCTCAACCATTTGTGAGAGTTTCCTCCCTAGGGAGGGAATACTTTTAAGCCTTATCTTACATAGCAAGTGGCGGCACACATCCACTCATCTTCAAGGTTGCGATGACTTCTAGCCTAGCCTTGTAGTGGCGTGCTTCTCACATTTTTACCGTTCATTTCCTTTCCATTTTATGTTTTCTTCTTCCTTTAATTGTTCTTGGTTTTCTATGGTTTATGTGCCTTCCATTTCCTTTTTGGTTTGAATCAATCCATCACTTCTTCTCTTGAGCTTTGTTAATGGAACCTTCACATCTAGATAACATGCTATTTTAATGTCCAGTGGGGATTTCACTTAGCTTTCTTAATCAACTCACACTATATTCAATAATCTTAAAAGGAAACAAGATAATTCTTCATCATTTGGTATCTAGAGCCTAGGTTATCTTGAATAGTGTGTTTTTCGTGTGCTAACCTTGTCTTGTTATAGCTATCTTGGTATGGTTCAAATCCACTTCCATTACACAAAAACAATGCTGACAAAAAATGTGACGATTTTAAAACATTAAACTGCAACAGCTCAGTGGTCCAAATTACGTTCTTTGTGTCAAAAGAAAGCTCTTTGAATCTAGTTTCCAGCAAAAAAAGAACCAACACATTTGGAGTTCTATGGAGAGAGTTATGATCAAATTAGTGAGCAAAGGTCAGATCTGCCAAGAATACGTCAATCAACGTTTTCAGGTTATGTTGTGGCAGTTTAGTTACGGTTTTTGCACCTCTTTAAGCTTCTAAATGTGGTTGGATAACATGTCTTTGGATGCTTAGTCATTGAGCCTCAAATCCATGAGTTTAAATGCATGATAGCTACATGTTTGTGTCTTTGTGTATGCCATGTTGAGTCTTTAAATGTGCCTAACTTTTGCTTGAGTCATATGTCCATTGTTAACTTGAAGTTTTCTTGTTCTTGTTTTTCCAAGTATTTGAATCTTGCATTCATTTTATGTCTTGCTTGATGTATGCTCCATGAAATTGATTTTGGCCTAAAACTTGAGGAACTAGGTGTCCAAGCCACCTAAAACTCTTTCTCTCCATTTTATGAAACTAGTTGTGGAAAGAAGAAAATTTTGCACCAATTTTTGCCTAAAAATCGAGAGCAACCTTGCTCCTTGGTGAACTAAAAGTGTCTTTTTCACTAGGTGTTATGCTACTAGTTTTCATATTGAGAATTTGGTGATATTGGCTAATTAGTTCCATGCTTTAACTTGGTTATTTTCTTTCTTGGTGTATGTATGATTTAAGACTTGAAGATGCTTGTTCAAGTACTTTCCATAAAGTCTTTAAAATGTGCTTTTCTTGTTTTAGTCTTGTTAAACGTTTTGTCTTAAACTTTCTCCTTAGAGTTTAGATTTCCTTGTTTTGTTGTTTTTCTTGCTTTTCATTAGGTATTCTTTGTTTTGTCATAGTAGTTTGCCTTTCTTGACTATCCTTGAGTGTTATGGCCGAGCCACTTGCCTTGCTTGTGAACGGTTTCCGAAAATTTTAAGTGCTTTTTCACTCCTTTTAAAAGACTTGAGTGCTAGCCTTGCCTTATTTGCTTTGGGAGTGTGAACCAAACACTTGGGGGCTATTTTGGGACCATACTTGGTCTCGGGGCTGCAACATTTTTTAACCAACTAATTGCTTCTTTGTGTCTCGGTTTGAGCTTGTTTTGTAGGGAAGATGAATTTGCATCCCATAGTGGAGTAGGAGGAGGAAGAAGTGGAGTCACATACACCATACTCACCTCCAATTGTGACACCTCTCATGCAACCAAATGAACAACATACCCTTGCATAAATTCTTAGGGAGATGGAGATTAGTAGAAGAGAGACATTTGACCAATTGAGGGAGGATATAAGACAAAGTGAGATTATGCTCTAGGAACACATTCAAAGGCTTCAATTATGAGAGGAGGAGAAGAGAAGAAGGAGGTCCTCATCCGAGAGCTCCTATGATGGTCAACGAAGGAGAAGAAGGCATGGAAATGATGGTGGAGGGAGGCGTCATACTCAACCATAAAGGCAACCACCATGCATCAAAGTTCCAAAGTTCAAAGGAGAAAATGACCCAAACATCTACATTGAGTGGGAACAAAAAGTGGACCAAATTTTTACCATTCATGTAGTTAGTGATCAAGAGCAAGTAGATTTGGTAGTCTTAAAGTTTGACGATTATGCCATGATTTGGTGGCATCAATTATCTATGGACAATATTAACCAAGAGCCACTCATGGCTTCTCAGAGGGACCTTAAACATTTGATGCACGCTAGATTTATTCCTTCCTACTATATGAGGGAGGCACTTTTGAAGCTCTAAAGGCTTCAACAAGGGTCCATGTGTGGATGAATGTTACAAGTTAATGGAGTCCATGCTTCTAAAAGTAGGACTCCAATTTGAAAGTGAAGAGGAAAAGGTAGCTAGATTTGGGAGTGGATTAAGGAGGGATATACAAGATTTAGTAGAGTTATATGAGTACTCCTCTCTTGACAAAGTTTTACATTTGGTCATCAAAGTTGAAACTCAATTGCAAAAGAAAAAATAGGCCAAGAGGAGTGGTTCATACAATGACTACTATTCTAGTACTTGGAAAGGTAAAGAAAGAAAACATGATAAATCACCACCCAACAGTTCCCAAGACCCACCTCCTAGGACTAATTTGTCTAGGCCTTCTAATGAAACTTCTAATTCTTCTCAAGGTACAAGGATAAGTTCTATAAAATGTTTTAAGTGTTTGGGATATGGGCACATAGCTTCAAATTGTCCTAACAAAAGAACCATGGCCTTGAACCTTAAAGGAGAAGTAGAGAGTGAACATTCTTCTCCCCCTTCCTCCAAAGGTACTTCTTCCCACACTTCTTCTTCAAGTGAAAGGATCAAACCCCTTGAAGGTGGATTGTTAATGATAAGGCACCAACTAGGACAAGTTTCCAAAGAACTTGACCCTTCTCAAAGACAAAACCTTTTTCATTCAAGGTGCCATATTAATGACAAATTATGTCCCCTCATCATAGATAATGTAAGTTGTGTAAATGTGGCTAGCACAAGAGTTGTGGACAAGCTTGGCTTGAAAACTATCCCTTATGCCAAGCCCTACAAGCTATCATGGCTTAAGGAAAAAGACATTAAAGTAACTCAACAAGTCCTCATTAACTTTTCCATTGGAAATTTTAAAGATGAGGTGTTATGTGATGTTGTGCATATGGAAGCAACTCCTATATTTTTCTAGGTAGGCCATGGCAATTTGATAGAAAAGTATTTTATGATGGTCATGCTAACACCTATGCTTTCTCCTTCCAAGGCAAGAAGTTCACACTCCTACCTCTCTCACCCAAGTTACCTCCAAAGTGTTACTTGCCTCCAAAAAAAGAATTCCAAAGTAAGATGGACATCACCATTCTTCCTTCTCTTCCAAGGCTTAAAAGGAAGACTCAAAGCACAAACATGGATGGCCTAACCAAAGCTAGGGGTAATACCCTTAGAAAGGATGGAACAAAAGCAAATAAAACGGAGGCACAAATCCTCCCCCAAATCAAGTTAAGTTCTATCTACAAAGGCTTGAAGAATTTGTGGTCAAATTCTATCCATCTACTAAGGATGGAAGCACATGCTTAAGAACACTAAGCATGTTTAGAAAGAAAGTTCACTAATCCTTCATCCATGTTCATTGTTTTCATTATGTTTGAAATTCCCTAAGTTGTCTTAGTTGAATCCATCTTAGTTGACTTGTTGACCTTTGACTAGGTTTGACTTGTTAACTATAGTTGACTTGACTTAAGTCAACATGTTAATCCTTATTTATGTGTTTTGTAGGTTTAAGTAAGGTTAATTATGGTGGGTGATGTGGCGCAACCTTAGTGGAGAAGTGGAGATGAGATGGAGCATAGGTGGAAGAGAGAGAAAGGGAAAAAAGCATAAAGTAAAAGGCATAAAGCAAGTGTACCTATGTACCTTTGGTCTCTTTTGTTTTTAGCAAACTTTGGCCACTTTTGGAGACACATGAGACACCTTCTTGGTCTCCTTTAGTGCTAAAACGAAGTTAGTCTTCACAAACCATAGTTAGCTCTTTTATCTTTCATTTTGTAACCTTATTTGACCTAGTTTCTAGAAGTTAGGGTTAGGTTTTTGTAGAGACATCCTTAGGTATCTTTTATTTTCTTAGAGGCCCCTAAACTCTTCTATTTAAGGGGTGTTCTACCACTTGTACAAGGGTTGAACATTTTGAAGTAAAAACACTTTTGTGTCTCAACCATTTGTGGGAGTTTCCTCCTTAGGGAGTGAATACTTTTAAGCCTTATGTTTCATAGCAAGTGACAGAACACATATACTCATCTTTAAGGTTGCCATGGCTTCTAGCATAGCCTTGTAGTGGCGTGCTTCTCACATTTTTACCATTATTTTCCATTCCATTTTATGTTTTCTTCTTCCTTTAATTGTTCTTGGTTTTCTATGGTTTATGTGTCTTCCATTTCCTTTTTGTTTTAAATCAATCCATCATCTTCTTCTCTTGAGATTTGTGAAAGGAAAATTCACGTCTATGTGCCTTCCATTTCCCTTTTGTTTTAATGTCTGGTGGAAATTTTACTTAGCTTTCTTAATAAACTCACACCATATTCAATGATGTGACCCCACCAAGCCCAATTGCACCTTCAAGCCCAAGCCCATTAAAAGGCCCAATTACAAGATCAATGATGAAGAACATTCAAAAGGGCCTCCCATTAAATGATCACAAATTTAATGGGCTTCACACATTTTTCAAATGGGCCAAAGAGATCACAAAGACTTGGAGAAGTGCATGTAAATATAGTAGTGTAGATTTAAATTGGGCAATTGCTTGGGCTTTGCTTTCCAATAATACAAAAGACCTGAAAGGAACATAGGATAGGGTTCAAATTGGGCTCGACCCAATTCTCTTCATACATGGCCTAGATTATCAAGACAAGGATGCTCCTTTGCTTCATGGTTTGACTAAGGTTGGTCATCACATATAAAGGCTAAGAATCCTTCTTGTTCTTCAAGCCAAGATCCAAGGGGCGTGATCTTGCCTCCTTCTCCAAGCTTGATCTAAAGGCCAAGATCAAGGCCCACTCCATCCAATGGCTCTCCTTTCTCATGTGCAAATGGTTTCATATAAAAGCTAAAATTTCACTCATTTGTAGACACTCTTGAAATTTTAATAAATAGATGCAACTTGAGTTGAGAGCACTCCTCCCTCTATTGCCTTTGGGAGTCACCTATTTCTAGAGATTTCCTCTCTCTATCTCTAGCCACCTTCCTTAGGCTAGCATAGATTAGGAAATCCTATCACCTCTCTCACTTTCCATTACTTGCAAGTGCCTTCCAACTTGCCTCCATTCCTTCCTCCAATTTCCGCTGCCCATGAAGTGTTCTTCACGCACCTTTAGAGCTCCACCATTCAATAATCTTAAAATGAAACAAGATAATCCTTAATTAATATATATATATATA
>Ga0214544_1011158_pt1 | contig 12625 bp, 8 predicted proteins | sample CNSS3metaG_FD_160074 | JGI IMG/M metagenome (GOLD analysis project Ga0214544, IMG submission 160074) | Root nodule microbial communities from cowpea collected in UCLA plant growth center, Los Angeles, California, USA - CNSS3 | ecosystem: Host-associated > Plants > Roots > Nodule | place: USA...
CTTTGCAGGAGCTTTATAGAGTCTAGTTTCCCTTTTTTCAGTCAGTCTAATTGTCTTAGTCATTGCTTTGATATGTGGTCCAAATTGCTTATAATCCTTTTATTTGATTGATGGAAATACAGAAATTTGGCTTCTGGTGTCCCTTGATCTTTTATTTCTTAAAAGAAGCATTTTGATTTTCAGTACTGTTATGTACGAGTGTCTAGTTTTTGTTAATCTGGAGCATTTCAATTTGTGTAACAATTTTTTTCTGCATTATATAACGTCTTGTATTTGTATGCCACCAATGTTTTATGTTGTAGCATGGTAGTAATGCAGATTTACTGAATTCCCTGTGGTTTTTACGTCATTATCATGTGAAACATGTTTTTCTAAAATCCTTTGGGACATGCAGGTTTATGTTCCGCCATCTTGTATGCTTGATGGTGTTCATTCACAGCACTTTTTTGGAACTGGTGTCATAATATATCACTCCAAAGATATGGGATTAGTTGTAGTTGACAAGAATACAGTTGCAATATCTGCCTCTGATGTAATGCTATCCTTCGCTGCCTTCCCAGTTGAAATTCCAGGAGAGGTGAATCTTTCTAAATGAATGGGACACTAATAAAATAAATGAATAAACAAGATAGTTGTTTTTCTTTAGCTTATTGTCACACTTTCTTATTTGCAGGTTGTATTTCTCCATCCCGTTCATAATTATGCTCTCATATCATATGATCCCTCTGCATTGGGACCTGTTGGTAGTTCAGTTGTTCGTGCTGCAGAGTTACTTCCAGGTGGGTTTATCCATGTAATTGCTAAATTTATACTGTTTTAATGTGACTTTATCTTTATCAGATCCAGATTTCAGAATGAAGACCGTGTTTCATTCTCATTGGCCTGTAATTAAAGACTAGATTACTATAGAATTTATGATTTGTTACTCTGAATTAGATTTCTCTTGTGACCCTTTTCTGTCGAGGAATACTTATCTTAACTGTGAGGATAACATGATATTTGCGGATGTGATGAACTTTGTATGAACTTATCACTATATAGATTTGTAGTTTATTCTTGACACTTTTACATTTTCTAGTTGAAGTTAATTTCTTCTGGTAAAATAGTTTAAATTACTCTGGATGAGGGAATATTTTAAAGGTAAATAATATTTTGTACGAAGTAAACATTTTTACATGTAGATGATGTGAGAAAGGAGAGATTTAGTGGCACATTTATTTTCACTCTTATATTTCTATATAGTTGAAAGATTTTTTTGTACGTTTTCTTGTTCAGAGCCAGCATTACGTCGGGGAGATTCTGTTTACCTAGTGGGGTTGAGTAGAAGCCTTCAAGCAACATCTAGGAAATCAGTTGTTACCAATCCTTGTGCTGCATTAAACATAGGATCTGCTGATTCTCCTCGCTACAGAGCAACCAATATGGAAGTAATTGAGCTCGATACAGGTAACTTTGGATGAGATTTTTTGTAACCATGTTACTTGTACATATAAATGCCTTACTCTGCATGTGTTTAAATACAGATTTTGGAAGTACATTTTCGGGTGTGCTAGCTGACGAACAAGGAAGGGTCCAAGCTATATGGGGAAGCTTCTCCACTCAGGTTTATACAACATATTCTGATCTTGCTGGGATGGATCTGAAAATTTTTCATTACGTTCAAGATCAGAAAAAAATGCTAAATGCAGATTGAATGATGTAACTAAAAACCTTTGGGCAATTTATGCTTTCAGGAGAGTTCATCCTTTGGCATGACAGAATATAAGTGCCTTTTTTTCTAAACCGTGAGAAGTTAGAACTTTCTGCTGCTTTTTTGGTTTAGATTAATTTCATTTATGCTCGAGATTTGGGCACATGTATGCAATGCCCACACCTAAACATTTTCATTTTGCATTAGGAGAGCACGTTAGAAAGTTTAGGTAGAACCACTCTTCAATCTTTTACAAGATTAACTTTTAACAAGGTTGGTTGTTTGACAGTTGATGACAATAAACCTTAATTTCTATTCTTCTATAGAATAGAAGTTCAGTAGGGGATGAAGTTTCCCCATTTCAAGGTTGGGACATGAAACAAACTATAACAAGAGCTTACTAGTGTACCTATAAATGGTACTAATGAAGGACCATATAAGTAGGATACTACAAAGGTAATCCAATTCCACCTTCATATTAGTTTATAAATAGACCTTGTCTATATTGTCCTGTCGTGAGTAAAATACCTGATGAGAGATTTGTACAGTGTACATATTCTATGGTTTTTTCTCTATTCATTTGTTTAATATAACAAAGCCTGACTTCAAACAATTGTGTCCTCGTAGAAGAAGGGCAAGAGAAGAAAGAAGATAACCGGAAAGAGACGAGAGAAGACAAATTTTACTCAAACTTCAAAAGGCTACCTGAGGGTGGGTTGGTCCTAGAAGACTAAAATGCCATTTTTCCTTTTCATTTAGAATTCTAATATCAATTAAGAGAAAGGCCTGGGGTGGGCAATTTGGTCCTTGAAATCTATATGGCATTATTCACCTTCGTTTATAATTAGAAAAACAAATATAGGAGAAACTTTGACAAATTTTTGCTAGATATTTCGCTCAAATATAGTATTCACGAATTATTACTGCTACCTTTTTATTTAAAAGCTTGTCAACTAACTGGCTAGTGAGTCGTGGCCAAGGATGAGCCAGGATATATTACTTTTTATTTTTATTTCTTATTAAAGGGGAGAGGGTGTATTTATACGATGAACCCTAACTGAATTGTGACATGCTTTTTCTCTGGATGTGGAAATTCCCTGTTCCAGCTTAAATTTGGCTGCAGTACCTCAGAAGATCATCAATTTGTGAGGGGTATTCCAATTTATGCAATAAGCCAGGTCCTTCATAAGATTGTATCTGGCGCAAATGGCCCACCTCTTCTCATAAATGGTGTCAAAAGGCCCATGCCACTTTTGAGAATTTTAGAGGTTGAACTTTATCCAACATTGCTTTCAAAGGCTCGGAGTTTTGGATTAAGTGATGATTGGATTCAGGTATTGATATCTTTCATTTTATAGTTTTTCCTTTTACCTATAGGATATCTGGCAAAAGGCCCATGCCATTTTATGCTGTATTTAATACTATACTTCACTCAAGCAATTGAAGTTTTAAAAAATGCAATGTTTGGTCATATATATTTATAATGACCTGTTCATGGAACTTTCTGTTTATGATTATAAAAAACCCTTACCTTTGACTTATTGAAAGTTGAAACAATCAGCTTTGATGTTACCATTCTCTTGGTTTGGTCTTAATTGTTTTTGGTCACAATTACTGTAGGCACTTGTTAAGAAAGATCCAGTGAGACGTCAGGTTTTACGTGTTAAAGGTTGTTTGGCTGGATCAAAGGCTGAAAATCTTTTAGAACAAGGGGACATGGTCTTAGCAATCAATAAAGAACCAGTCACATGCTTCCGTGATATTGAAAATGCTTGTCAAGATTTAGACAAATCAGATGCTAATGATGGGAAGCTTCACTTGACTATTTTCCGGCAGGTATGCGACAGTATTTGCTCTCTAATTGAAGTTATTTATACTTTTCTTTTGATTGAATTTGTGGAGCCTGCTAAATGGAGCTTTTGTGTTTTGTTTGTGGCACATTGACTACGCCTTACTGATTAATGTGCGTATTTTGTAAGGGACAAGAGGTTGAACTTCTTGTGGGAACAAATGTTAGGGATGGAAATGGCACTGCCCGTGCAATTAATTGGTGTGGCTGTATTGTACAAGATCCACATCCAGCAGTTCGTGCACTTGGATTTCTTCCCGAAGAAGGTCATGGTGTATATGTGGCAAGGTATGATTTTCTTGGCGGCAAATTTTTTCAAGCCTAAGTATAAAAAGGGACCTGATTAATGGATAGCAGGGCGTCTGTTTTGATAAGTTTTTCCATAACTTCTAACTTCTAAGAAAGGAGAAAATGAAATTGATTTCTTTATAAGCTAAAATTACTTTATGCACAAAATAAAATTAAGGTTTTGAGAAGTTATACGAGAGAATGTCTACAAAATAGTATATGTATAGGCTAATTTGAACTTGTAAGGTTGTCAATTTCATTATTTTTCTCTTGCAAATCCTTATGAAGAAATTCATCCGAACACATCCATTATAGTGTTATTATATGTTAAATTTTATGAATGCCTAGTGTATTAGTGAGCAAGCTCACTTTGAGTATGCTTACAAATAGCCGTTGTCATTATCAATCATTATATGGATTATGAGGTTTGGTCTGTATAGCTTGTTTATGGTCTGAATTCTGAAAATAATGATATATTTACCCAACATATAGCTTGGATAATGATAGTTTTTGTACACCAACGTGCCGGCCTAAGTATAGCCGAGCACTTGTATTGTATCCTTGAATCTGCATTATATCTTTCAATTGGACAAATCTTTTGCTCCGCACTTGTTCAGATTGAGGCTTGAGAGTGTGCATTCATGACAATATGAAGATTAGCTTTGTGGTCTGTATGATCATGTTGTTTTATCGATCTAGTAATTTGGAACTCATGCTGTTTCTTTCATTTAAAATTAAAACTAATATATTATTATATAAAATGAAGTAATTGTGTCCTTTTTTATTTTTCCTAACTATTTTTTGTATTTGTAAACTTGCGTATGCTCTCGCAATGCATACTCGTATGACTACAGCATCTGCTTATAACAAAATTTTTCAAATTCACAGGTGGTGTCATGGGAGTCCTGTACATAGATATGGTCTGTATGCTCTTCAATGGATAGTCGAAATTAATGGAAAACCAACTCCAAATCTAGATGCTTTTGTTGATGTGACAAAGGTATGGAATTACTATGCATGGAAGCAACTTGCATTTGTATGCTGTTCCTCCATTTTCTTTGTTTGAGCTTTGGATGTATGCAATCTGATGTGATGTCCAGAGTGGCTTGAATACTCTATAAAATGCATGGCACGTGTACATGCGGAACATGACTGGTGTGTGTTTAGTGATACATGATGAATTTACCCAGTTAATAAAGGTTGTTTTATTACTTATTTACATAAAAATTATGGAATTTCTAAACCCGTGATGTTTCTAATACATGCTTTTTTTTACGGCTAGCAAATCTGCATATTTTATGAAGAATGTTGTTGTTCTCTTGTCTATATCTAATGGTACTGATTCACAGTATGGAATCACGTTTCTTGGCTGCACATTTATATCTAGGACTAGCCAAGCTGCTCTTTATCGCTGTTCTCGTAAATTATTAATGTCTTGTGATCATTTATTGAATGTTGGCAGGAACTAGAACATGGGGAGTTTGTTCGGGTAAGGACAATTCACCTGAATGGGAAGCCTCGCGTCCTAACATTGAAGCAAGATTTGCACTATTGGCCTACGTGGGAATTGAGATTTGATCCAAATTCTGCGATGTGGCATCGCAATATAATCAAGGGATTGAACTGCAGTACTGTATGAATACGTAATTCTTACGCATTCCTGTTCCTGGGGATGCAGCTGCGCGGGTGCATGAAAAATCTTGTGGAAGGCATCTTACAGGTTCAAAATTATGGTTTAACAGTGCTGCTGCCTCGTTGCAAATTTGATTCTCTTAGTGCAGAGATTTTCTGTTGCATTGCCATGATTAATGGGTTTATGAGGCATTAGATTCTGGCTGGCGATTATTTGGAATGTGTAAACCTTTGGGTGGATCATATTGGATATTGGATAATAAAAAAGATAAATCTTCACTTTCAATGTATCATGGGCAAATAGAACTTTCGTTTGATTTGTGAATATTTTTACTGACCCTCTTGGCTTGAATTTCTCCTTCATTGCACATTTACAATGTAAATAAATAGCCTAGGTAGAAACTGTGATTCTTAGCTCGTACCCTTTTTCCCATCTTCTCCTTTTCCTTTTTTTTTTCTCATACACTATCGAATGGAGTCCAAGATAATATCAGTTGAAGAAAATAAAATTCATAACTTCATCAGAGGATAAAAATTGTCATTGTGGACTCCAGGTGGATAATTATATTTCTTGTGAAGGCACATTTCCTTCTCAACTTCATCCATATTTTATGCATTTGAAAGACATTCAAGTGACCCTCTATCAATTTAACAATAGCAAATTTTCTCCTTGAATGCTATATAAGGCGTGAAAACCGGTATGTTAGAGACGAAGTTCCACTTTTTCTTTTATGTGCTTTGTAATAGAGGTAGACGTGATATAACTTTCGATGTAAACCGGTTTTTCCCAATTCGCTCATGTACCCGACAACAAGACCACCTCTCTAAAAGTTTTCAAAATATTAATGAGAAATAACAGAAGATTCATACATTGAAAGTAATTTAAACAAGTTAATTTATAAAACTTTACCACATTAGTTTCTTTAAAACTAGTTTTTAACTTGTATATAAATTAACTTTAGTTTATAAAAAAAATTGCAAGTATTTCTGAAAAGAAAATTTATCCAAACACTATGTAACTTCTCTTTGGTGCGGATAGAAGTTGTCACGATGTGCGAAAATCATGAATAATGGAAATAAAATGAGAAAAGAGGGAGAGGTATAAAATGTGATTGTAGCAACTAATCTTTGGGGCATCTCGTGAAATTTCAAGCATTGGAGAATCCACAAAAGAGACTCTTGCAAATAGTAGATACCCCAAAATAGGACTATCATACACGAACAATGATATTTTAATTACAAAATTTTAATATGAGATGTCATCTTTTAAGTAATTTTGAAATATTGAGAATAAAAAAATGGAAAACTAGTAAACCACCTAAAAAATGACACCTAAAATTATAAGAAAAAATTTCAAAATTCAGTATTAAAGAATCATTTTCCATCATACATATTATAGCAACCTGTTCATACAGCCTGAACTAAATCCTGAACTGAAAACATGTTAAATACTTATAAAAACTTTGCAGCTAATATAAATTTTGAATTATTGCGCATGACATATCAGAATCAATTTTCCTGTGAGTGAATACCAGGAAAGAGATAACAAGGGCATGGGAATTAAACTGAATATGGAAAAAAATAATGTGAACAAGAATAAGGAAGAGGATGAAACGTTAAGACTAAACTTATTTTCAGAAGCATAGATTTAGCTTCATGATGTCATCGATAAGTAGCGTTGCCAATGATATTCCTCCCAAAGCAGCCAAAACAAGCAATCCCACAGCTCTGTTTTCAGCACCTGAGTAGTAATATACCCAAGTATATGGTTTTGGAACACCTGGCACAGGCACGTATACGAATCTTGGCGGTGGTGGTGGCAAGGGGTTGCAGTTCTGAGGACACGTGGGATACTTAGGAGGAGGCGGTGGCGACGGTGGTGGTGGAGGAGGTGGTGACGGTAGCGGTGGCGGCGGAGATAGACAAGGAGGTGGAGTTGATGGTGGGGGTGGTGGAGGTTGGTCACCACAGGTGTCTCCACAAGGACATGATCCACACTTGATTTCAGTCTCTGCTGGTAGTTGGTCTAACTTCTTAGAAGATATTATGACTTCTTCAACTGAATATGAAAATGAAATGCATATAAGAAAGAGCACTATTGCAGACTTTTGAGGCCTCAAACTCAGTGTTAGAGAAGCCATTCTCTTGAGTCAAGGTACAAAAACGAATGAGAAAGAGAGAGAGAATATGTAAAGAGGGGTGAAGTGGTTGCTGATGCTGTCTCCTCACGTAGAGTGCACGAGTTTTGTGATAAGCAAAGATCATTCATTAGCATTAGGTAAGTTAGGTCATTTCTGAAACTGAGGTAAGGCAAACTTTGTTTGTTCAGTTATATGTGTTCTATTACATGTGGTTGTTGTAAGTGTAGAATGGTGAATCTAGTATGAACTTTCTGGACAGTTTAGTGAGAAAAACTTCACTTTCTTAGAATGTTAATTTCTTTGTACAATTATATGTTCCAAATACCTTCTGGGTGGGTTCTTTATTCTCTGCACTTTTGACGCTGCATAAGAATATTTGCCTTTTGCATAGTTATCTCTAACTCTATTCTTTCTGCTCTCTTACTTTCACCAAACCAGATTCTGTAGTGGACAATCTTACGGAAACGAAAATTAAAATATATAATGAATTTCTACCTTATAATTTCCCTTACAACATAAAACCATTATTTTTTTAATCATATGCTCAAATCAAATCATATCATATCATAATATATTACAAATGAAAAGAGAAACAAATGAACTGAGACTTCATCTCTCAAATCTTCGTTATTCTTTTGGCAGGAAAGCAAATGAAACCTTTAAATCCATTTAATTTTAGTTTTATTTCAAATGACATCTTAACATGAAGTTCAAATCATTTTTTTTTCTGGGTTGACGTGTGCAAATCATACACTATTATATCTTAAAATGAAAAGTATAAAGGGAAAATTAAGGTCTCTTGACAAAGGAATAGAATGCCTCCTTCACTTTGCATAAAGTGGGAAGCCAGCACCATTCTTCTCCTTACGTGACCAATTATTGGAATCTTATTGATAATGTAGCTTGCACTTGCATCTTAAAATTATGTCTTTTTGCATAAATTTCCTGCGACAGATTAGCTTTTTAGCAAAGTTCAGCTTTTCATTTGAACACTTTCTTCTTCTTGCTCATTATTTACCATGTATATGGTTTTTATGTAAAAAATATAGAAAACATTTTATGTAAAACCCACTATTTGATACATTGAAAACTTTTACTTTTCATTTACCGCTATATCTTTTTGAATAATACCAGTGTGCTTAATGGCTTTAGTTAACATTTTCCATTTACTATTTTGAAGCGCAGATCAACAGGGAGCACGATAAAATAGTTTATTTCGTTCCTTTGATATGTTATATACAACTTTCACGGTTATCGTTGTCCCTTTCATTTTATGTATGATCATAAACATTTTGATTTATGCACATTATCTAAAAACAAAATGAGGTTGCATATGTAATGAGAAAAATAAATGGTTTGGGGTAGAACATTAAGAAAGGAATCACATGCCCGGAATTTAGAATTAAAAAAGTGCACTCATACACTTTTTCTTGATTATTCTTGGCCACTTCTAATTGATGTACGAGTTGTAGGGTTTCATTACATCAGATTTATCACATACAAATATAAAATAGAATATAGAAGAACACCGATACTATGCCATGGATTGAGAAGGTGTGTCAATGAAATTATAAAGAGGTCACAAGTAATAAATTGAAAGTGCAATAAGTTTGACATTTTTTATGTACTCAAAGAATTTATAATTCTTTTATTCCAGTACAAATTTATGGTAAATATATACCATATAACTCTCCAGAATGCATATATGTGCATTGCTTTTTCACTTACATTGCTGCTTTAAAAACACACCTTGGCACCCAGAATTTATTCTGGTTTTACAGATCATAAAGATGATGGTACCAGATGCTCAGTTTCATGTTCCTGGCATTGATTATTTTGCATATATTTTGTTCTTTTGAAGCCATTCAACAAAGGACTATAAGTTTATTTGTGAATATAGACATATATATATATATCTTTGTGTGTACAGAACATTGAAGCGGTTGAAGAAGAAGACAAAAATCAGAGAATATAGAGTCCATTATGAGTGATGAGTGATTGAGAATCATCAGCTCCAACTCCATCTTTGTCTTAAATTTTGGCCCAACTCAAACTCTTCTTCTTTTTTCTTACAACTTTCCGAGGTAATATATAAATTTTGAATCTTAGTATATTACTGGTTTTTGTTAATGATATGAACCAATCTTCCAGGCACATATATATTAACCTTATCTTACTCATCCTTCAATATTAAATGGACATGCTCTTTTTTGATGAAAACAGACCTAAGTTTATTAGTTAAGAAGTCATATATTGTTAAATTTGGCCAATGTGTTATGTTACTTAGTTAGTAATCACAGAATGAAATTGTTGAATGATCTTTTATTTTGAATGCTGTAAGTAACTCAGAAAAAATGGTTAGAGTTACACTATAAATAACCTCAGATGATATATAATAAAATATATTATTTTCTGTTATAATGACAATATTGATAGTCACATGGTTTCTTGAAAAGCATCAACCTTGTTTTCTTCGATTAGCAACAAGGAAGAAAATACAAAATTGAATATAATATTATATTGGGTTAAATATTTTTTTTTCCCTTAATTTTCGGTGAAAATTGGAATTAGTTCATCTTTGAAATTTTGGTTCAATTTAGTTCTTCAACTTTAAAATTGTGTGGATTTAGTCCTTTTAACCAAATTTCATATGCGTTTCATGATAGTTTATTTGTTTATATTGAAACAAAAATGTGTCAAATGGTGTAAACATTTTAAATATTATCATGAAATGCGTTTAAAATATTAGATAAACTTAACAAAACTTGTTTAAAAGAACTAAATTCACGTAATTTTAAAATTAGAATATTATTAAACCATTGTTTTAAGTAAGAATTAATTTTAATTTTCATTGAAAATTAAAAAAAAAAAACCATATTTAATCCTATTATATTTACCGTAAGAGTTGCTCCATTAAGTAAGTGTGAAGTACACTTAATTCCACTACACACATATATTGTCGGAACAGTGTTGCCATAACAATGTGTAACAATTGTTTTAATAAACTCGCTATTGATTAAAATTCATTAAAAAAATAAACTATAAAATCCATTTAGGTAGAAAATAAAGCCCATGAAATGTTATGATTTATAATAGCAAATATCAGTAAATAAATAGAAAATGCTAAACATTATTTATTTTGGAATTGATCATCAGCCCAAAGGAATGGAGCAACATTAGCCCCTGAAGTGAATCTAATTCAAAACTATATACAGGAATACAAGTTTTTCTTCTTTAAATGTAAAGTAAAAAGGCTAAAAACTAAAGAAAACTAAAACTTCAAACATAGGTTTTTAATTTGAGAATTAAATATTTTCAATTTATGTATAAATGCAATTTAAAAGATTTATTAGTTGGGAATGATGATTAACCGCCTTTCGTAAGGACGCAAACACGTGTCCAGCAGGTCAAGCAGAAAAGTAACACGTGTAAAACACGTGGCTCATAAATCTGCACGATGTTCACCAATCACAAAACCCACACTTATCTCATTTCTACAAACACTACACTATAAAAGAAGACCAAGCTCTCCAACATCAACACGAGCAAATATCCAAAAACTTGTACAACAAAACATCATCATCATCATCAACAAAATTCTGAGATAAAATCCCAAAACATTGAAGATGGTTGGAATTGGAGTTCCAATTTGCGTGGAATGTGGAACGAGGAGCAACCCTTGCCGGTGCAAGGTGGTGGGGCCGACACTGGGGTTCGTGGCGTTTGCGGCGGCGGCGGTGGTTGAGTGGCCGGTGGGAGCTCTTGTCTATTGCTTTCGCCATTCAAAGGGTCGTAAAATTATGGGTCATCCCGCTTCCGTCATATACCCTTCAGTCACCAATGCCATTCCCATCTAATCAATTATGTATTATTATAAATACATATAATCTTTATTCTATGATTTTCGGTATGTTATTTGTGACTCTATGATTAATATCTGTTAATCATATATTTAATTTTGTATCAATACATTATAGATGTATATTTATTATATTTATTAACGTTTTAGAGTTGGATTGTCTGATGTACGGTACGTATGAACTAAATTTTAAAGGTGTTGCTTATTTAAATTAATAACTTGCTATACTATTTAAATGTTAGTATAATGTATTATTGGTGTAAAATTAAACTATCTATATTTAAAAAAAAAATATTAGGTAGAAACTGTACTTCTAAAGGTAACTTACTTTGATCAAAGTAAATAAATGAGTGACATATATAATTTTTATGAAATATATCACAAAAAAAAGGCTCAATTTTTGTTATGACACTGCTACGCTCAACCGTTTTATTGAAAGTTTAATAATCATGTGCTAACATAAACAATTTTGCATAGGCAATTAATAAATGATAAATTATTTATATAATCCCTAATCTATTTTAAAGTTCAACAAATTTACCATTAATTTATGATTAAATATCTGTATAAAATTGTTTTAACAACATATTGATACTCAGGTTGGAAACTTCAGAGTACCGTCCAACGAATTTTGATTTTGATACTTAAACATTAACAAAATTTACTTAATTTTTAAGGTCTTCAACCTAATAAAAATCAAGACTTTAAAAGAAGGAAACAAATTAATCGTGAACAGGATTAAAAATTCACATCGTATCGAATAGAGAATGGATATTAAAATAGACAATTAGAGATGACAAATAAACCCGTCCCCATGGGTATTGTTGAACCCGTTCCCGTTTTGACGGGGAATCTCCGCATTGACTGGGTATGGGTATGGGTATGGGGAATCCCCGACTTTTTCAGTTGGGTATGAGGATGGGTATGGGGATGTACATATACTCGCCATAATACCCGTCCCCGCCATATCTCCGTTCTCGTTTAAATTATTAAAATATTCACAATTAATCAAGTAACCCCTATATATATATATATTTTTTTTTCTATCTTTTATTTCTTTTAATTATTTCATTTGTCATGAAACTCATTCTCATCTCCAATATATTTTTTATCTTATCATAACCTTTATGTAATTATATTAAAATGATGTATGTTAATTAAAAAAA
>Ga0214544_1011159_pt1 | contig 12624 bp, 9 predicted proteins | sample CNSS3metaG_FD_160074 | JGI IMG/M metagenome (GOLD analysis project Ga0214544, IMG submission 160074) | Root nodule microbial communities from cowpea collected in UCLA plant growth center, Los Angeles, California, USA - CNSS3 | ecosystem: Host-associated > Plants > Roots > Nodule | place: USA...
TAATTGTGAATATTTTGATAATTTAAACGAGAATGAAGATATGGCGGGGACGGGTATTATGGCGGGTATATGTACATCCTCATACCCATCCCCATACCCAACTGAAAAAGTCGGGGATTCCCCATACCCATACCCATACACAGTCAATGCGGGGATTCCCTGTCAAAACGGGGACGGGTTCGGACAATACCCACGGGGACGGGTTTATTTGCCATCTCTACTTCTCCCGATTAAATTATTTCCCTTTCAACTCCAACATGAGAGCATAAGCTCCTGGTTGAATGGGGTTATAAAGAGCAACCATGGCTGGCCCCAATATCTTGTTGCACCATGTTATCAGTCCATAATTAAGGGCAGATGCGATAAATCCCTGAACAAAGAAGGGAAACACCTGTAACACTCTACATGCTAAAAATCCTCCCAAGATATTTATTAAAACTTCATATAAACATCGTTCAATGTTTAGCAAAATTAAATAAATGAAGATCAGTTACTTCTAAAATTCTGGAACAAACAGGACTTGTAGTATTACTTTCATGTCTCTCATAAAAACAACCACATACTCAAAACACCATTAAAAAAATGGCACTTGAGGTGTTCAGGAATGATACCACACAAATGACGAATAAAAAAGGTGAACTAAAATTACCAGAGATAACTAATAATGGCTCATAATATTGAAAGTTGAATTGAAGTTCTAGTGACTCACTGCATAAATAACAGCAATAGTTTCAGACTGTGTCAATCTCCAATCAGTTAACTCGTTAGTTGCAAAGAATGATGTAGTTACCATCAAAATAGCTCCAAATAAGTATGAATAAGCGGTGACAGACAGGTTTGCAGCATACTTTTTTAATAGTGGAGCCTGGAAACAATTCACAACAATAATTTACACATTTTTCACATATAATAGAACCTAATATTGTAAAATTGTTAAAACAATTACCAGAGTAAGCAGGGCTAATCTAATCAACAAAAAACTTTAAATGACATAACTTGAAGAGCGGCTTTTCTGGCAGTAAATTATTCAGTGTGACAGAAAGCATGACAACTTTGGGAAGGCATCCAATAATGAAAAATGTGTGAATTCACAATATTTTTAATGGAGATGATGAAAGGGGAGTTTTTATTGAGATTGTTAAGGAAAAACTAGCAGTTCTAGTTAGAGAGCTCAAGATCTCACAGACACCATAATAGAATCCCATACTTCCAATGTAGGACTCAAGTCCAATAACTTGCAATGGATCCTAAATCTCACAATGTTTCTTGCCCTGCCTGTGCACTAGCCCTTTGACTAGTCCAAGGCAAACACTGCAATGGCAGTGTCATCATTTATGTAGCTCACCAGCAAAAGAGAGACATGGTGGAAGGATTTGATACAAATTGATCAGAACTTTCGAGAACCATACTGTACTCCAAAACGTAGTTGTTATAGTTAGAGATCCTGAGGCCTTATAAACCCCATACTAGAATCCTGTACTTCAATGTGAGACTCAATGTGAGACGCAGTTCCCAAGAAACCCACGGGGTAACCTCTTAAAAGAAACAAGGAACACTCAATCACCATTTTTCAAGGACAAGACAAGGCATTGCGAATGCATGACCCTACCACCACCAACATCTTCATAAAAATGAAATACTATCCACATTTAGTATATTTACAAAATTCTGACAAAATAAATACTCTTTGTTCTTGTTTATGAAGAATCTAGTCATGTTGGTTCTTGTTCGTATCTTACCATTCCAATAACTCAACCTCATTTTTTTATTCAATTTTTTTTCATCACATCGCTCTACTATTTTGATTCATTCATTTACTTTCGAAAACCACTTTTTCAGTTGTCATCCAAGCTTGATTGTCTTCTTCAATCAAACTCAATTTTCACATCCGTTTCAAAGGTCTCAACGTAAGGAACCAATTCTCACCAGCAGTCTCCACAACTGTCGTGGTGTTGCTGCACGCTGCTAATAAGATGAAAACGGGTCTAGAGGATTGAACAAAGTCAAGACAGTATCACCAGGTTGATCCTGAAAATTGGACCAGATCTCTAAACATAAATGGCTTAGAGGATCACTCACAGGTTTTCCAGATGAACCATCTGGTTCACTCCATACACTATTAGAGAATAATGTCGTGTATAATGCATGGAATTGACACTACAAACAAGTATCACTTAATAGAGACAAGATATGACAGTGATCACTACCAGTTTTTTTCTTAATGCTTCCTGTAGTCAACAATCATTTGAAGAATATAAAAAGGAGATGAACCTGAATGGTTAAAAAAGCAACCATGCACATGCAATTCCCTATGAAGCACAAAACTCCAAGATGAAATTGATCAAATCCGAGATCCAGTAAACAACCAATTAACCATCCAGAAGCTCTGGTTTTCCTTTGGCACTTATTTCACTGTTTTACAAAGTCTGTTCCTGAATATCCTATCAATGCCGGATCACGATACAAAACCATCAGTACAACACCTAAAACAATAGAGAAAGTTCCTCCAACCTTGGCCAAACCTTCATATCTTAGCAAGTTCACTCTTTCTGTACTGCATGAACAAGTTTATCAGGTGCACATTACTCTATGTACTGGTGTATCTTGATTTAACTAATGTATAGATTTCAATGCAACAATAGTGGGGAATTGTGTGTCCTAGAAAAAGATAAATTGAAAAAATACACGTGGAGAAACTGACCCATCATCACAACCAATAGAAAAGTAAAGACCGGGGCTGGCTGAACCGCAGCAGCATAAGTTGGATTAGTATAGCTTAAGCCAATAAGAAACAAAAGATGGTTGCCAAATATGCTAAACATGAACAAAGAAGCCGAATTACCATTGCATGAATAAAACAATATTGTTCACGTATAACCAATACAGAGAATATGTCACTATATCCAGAACCTTACCCAGTTAATCCAAGAAAGAAGAATGACATGAGAAGGCGTTTAGTTATTGGTGGCCGTGTATGCCTACAAACCAGACATGATTAGGATGACGATGCATATAGCAGTAAAGCAATGACGATAAGAAATGGGTATAAAACAGCGTAGCAAGTTAAAATTTCATTTCTAAAGTTTGAATACATAGCAGTATAGCACAGTTAAAAGAGCATAGAAAGTATAATAAAATTAGATGTCATCTAGGCAAAAAATTGACCATAAGTATGAGCATTTCCAGAATCAAACTTGAGATGTTAACAAATAAACCTCGATCATGATAACCCTTGGTTATTAGTTAATTACTGAAACATACTATAAACTATAACTCTAGATGGAAGATAGGTCTAAATTTTAGGCATACATAACTGTACAATTTGATCCAATTAAACAGAGAGACACCAATAACATTTGACAATTGGGTGGGGATACAAATAACACACCCTTTATTATTATCAGTATAAATTTATGAAAAGTTACAGTTTTTTGAACTTCACTTCTTATTAATGAAATTCACGGGCAACTTTGTAGTTTCCAATGAGTTTTGACCAATAGTCGCAAGTGGATTACAGAGATGATATTAGAAATGGTACTGCCGGCTCCCCACCTAACAAAATAAGTAATGAAAGAAAAGTAGAATTGATGACAGACGTATAAACGGGGAACCAGTAGAACACACAACCAATGATACATTCGAAGCGTTGAAAATAACAAGCAAAGTAATCAATTCACTTCCCCTTGCACATTGGAAGCGTATGTGTGTGAGAGAGAGAAAGAAAAGTAGGTACTTTTCACGGATAAAAGCTAGGGGAGCGAGAATGGCGAGGGCAATGATATCGCGGAAGACGCAGAACACGATTTGGTTGATGCCAACGTTAAGGGCGACTTTGGTGATGACGTGATAGCCTCCGTTGAATAACTGCACCATTGCCATGGCCGTGTGGGCCTTCCAAATCTCACCACCTGACACTGCTGCCATTATTATCAGCTTACAATTTATTTGGTTACAATACAAATCTCTCTACAGAGGAACACAGTTGACGTTCAAGATTGGGGTTTGATTAAAATTGAACTGAAATCGTTGAAGTTGAAAATGGATGCCACAAACGAAATTAAGTAATAGAAGTAAACTATATTGCCATTGTTGATTGCGGCAGGAAGAGCCCCAATTTTGCATTCTTAATTAATCACTCATAGTACGCATTAATACTAAATAATTTTCCACCAAAAAACAATATATTAAAACTTAAATAAAAACAAAAATCAAATACAGATATCTATTTCTTGAGCAATTCATCAGGAACAACCCTAAGCTGCTTCCGGTTTTTCGATTTGGCAATCTTCTTCAAGGTGTTAGGGTTGGTAATCTTCTGGAACTTGGTTCCAGATTTGAGAATATTCTCTTTCTTCTTCTTCTCCCTTTCCTCTCTTTTCTTCCGCTTCTCCACCTTGTTCAACCGAATCTCCTCCTTCAGCTCCATCATCCTCTCTTTGTACGCCTTCTTAATCATCTTCTCCCTCTCCCTCTGCTCGAAAGTCGTCCCTTTCCGGCTCACCTGCGTCGCCGAAGCCCTCCGCTGCCGCACCTGTTTCCACTTCCGACCGGATACCTTACCGGCAATCACGCCGTCGTAGCTCGGCTGACCGTACACAGGCTTGTCCGGATTCTCCGACGACGTTAGCGCCGATCGCTTCGCCGGAGGCGGGACGGTCTCGTCGGTGTCCATGAGAGAAACGCCATCTTTGCCGGTGATGACGTCATCAGTGTGCGTTTGGGACTGCTGCTCCCTCTTGCGCTTGTAGGTTTTGCCGCCGAAACCCTCATCGAGGCAGCGAAAGTCGATTGTGCAGGCCATGAGTCTAGGTTTACGAAACCCTAATGGATTTTAGGGTTTATAATATACTTGGCTTTCTCCTCACTATTTATACTATAGTTCACTATACTTAAAAGGTCAAAATGAAGTTAAAAAAAAAAGTTAATTCAAATAATAAATAAAATAATTTGATGGAGATGAAAATTAGCTCATATTGTTTAATTTATCTTTTAATACAAACGATCTATGACTACTAATAAAAAAATTAACTAATTTTGATAACTATTTTATGTTAGTTTTACTTTCATTACCGTAAATTAGCACAAACAAATGCTGATTTTTAAAGTTTTAAAAAATATTAAAAATAGTAGTAAGAAATACATGAATATTAGTGTAAAAATTATAAATATAATAAAACAAAACAAAACAAAATTTATGGCAGTTTCTTAAAAAAAATCAATATTGTAAGCCTCTTTTTCTAGTGTTATAGAGTTCTGGGCCTGGCCTTTTCGGAAGTCCAAGGTCAGCCCTACAGTAGGACCCCATACTCCACTTGGTTGTCTCATTTGACTCTTGTCACCTTTTCAGAAACAACCCTCCTCTCCATCCCACAACTCAAGCAAGGAGCTCTGCTAGGGCACAGAGAAAACTCCATCTTCAAGCTAAGCTCTTCTTCTCTGGTAAGTACCCCGGATCTATTATAGTCTTTCCTTTCTCTCCTTCCACCTTTTTCCAGTTGGCGTTTTGTTGCGGTTAGGATTCCATTTCTAACTCTCGTTGTGGGTTTTGGGGTTTCCGTTTCAGCTCACCATTGTGGTCCGTAGAGCTGTTGTGCCAGGTTGCATTCCTTGGGTTGCTGTTCTTTTTCTCGAGTCTAGAAAAGGTAAGGAGAGTTAGTCTTTTCTGTTTTGTAAAATTTTAGTGCTTTTCCATATATTTGTGCCTTATTTCGTGAATGAGATGGTTTAAAAGTGCGGTGCTTGTATGGTAATGAACTGTGTGGTGTGGATATGTCTGTTTGTGGTGTTGCATGTGTGAAACAGTGGGGGAGACTGGTATTCTCGCCTAAACGAGCTTGTTTCGCTCAGGCGAGAATAGCAGAGAGCTTGCCCTGGTGCTGCTCGAGCATCTCGCTCAGGCGACCAAAGCTTGTTTTGAGCGATGCGTTGTCTCGCTCAGGCGAGAATGGCTCGCCCAAGCGAGTACTCGAGGAAAGCCAGTGTACTCTGCTTGCCTCCTCGTTTAGGCGAGGGGTTTTATATTTTTGGGCGAATGACAATCTCGCCCAGGCGAGCTGGACTCGCCCAAGCGAGGACTCGCAGAGTGCCACTATTCCAGGTCTCGCCTAGGCGAGAAGGCCTAGCTTAAGCGAGACAGTCGCTGCAGCTTAGGCGAGGTCTTCTAGCCCAGGCGAGAATAGTGTGGTTTTATGTTTTTGGATTCCTATTTACCTTGGGTGTGGCTACTTCTCTCGAACATGCAGGGTTATGGTGTGATTTCATGAGTTGTATGAGTTGTATGCACTGAAATCTGTGTGTTAGCATGAGTAATATATGAAATTTTGTTTGGTTGGTTGAGAATATGCATGAGAAATGAATGTTGGGATAACAAGTGGTGGTTACGAGATACGAACCATGAGATTGGTGTGAAATAGGCGTAATTCCATGAGTCTCGTGGGGAGACTTTATGGTGGCGTGTAGTGTGTATATTGAGATATGGATTCAAGTAAGGACCGCATCCCGAAACTCTAAAGGGTCAGTGAGTCTCATGTAGAGCAAACTGACCCAAGTGGTGAGAGTAGCGGGAGGCCCTAGTCTATGGCAGGATAATGGCCTTAGACGTTTAAAGGCTAACCTTGTGCGTGGTAGGGTGAAACCCATTGGCAATGGCTCTGCAGAGCAGTAGAGGCCACCACAAGTGCAAGCGTCCAGTGAATCCGATCTTAGTATAATTATCTGGATAATTGAGTCATAGTGTTCTGCTTGTTTGCTATAACATGATGTTTTGTGCCTGTTGTGTTGCATGCTAAAGTATATTTAAGTATTTGTTCGTTGTATCATGATAAAAATTAAATTACACTAGCTTACCCTTGCATTTCTGTTTTGTGTTTGTGGTGTTTTCTCTTTTGCGATGATCACCCTTGGTGGGAGCAGATGGAGGAAATTCTGGGAGTAGGCCCGGTGGTGGCAGTGGTGCAGCTTAGGGGATCTGTCTATGTGATTCTCAGGGTTGGTCTATGGCCTTAAGTGCCTTTTGTAACCTCATGCTCTAGAGGAGCATCGCCTTTTTAGAACTGTTAACTTTCTATTAGGTTGCCTATGGCATGGTGGTATGCCTAAATTTGTTTTCACAGTATATTTCTGGATGACTGTAACAGTTAACTTTTCTATCGTTTTTGTTCATCTGAGTGCTTCTCATTATTATAACTGTGTGATACTTTATTTAGTAGTGTAATCTATTAAAATGGGATGTCACAACAATTATTATTAAAACTCAGTTAATAATATTATTAAAAAGATGGTTAATAATATTATAAAAGATAAAATTAAATTATAAAATGTGTTAAAAAAAAAAGAGAATCAAGTATAAACTATAAACATGATAAAAGAGAAAAAAACAAAAGAAGACTCCATTGTGTTTTGGATTTTGGATTGTTGTGAACTTTTTAATTAAGTTCCTAATAAATTTTTGTGATATATCGAGTTTTGAAGATCTTAAAATTTTTCAACTAAGTTTCTTCTTTTAGAATTTTTTGATATCAATATGATGTGACAATTATTTTGTATTGTATAATACATAGTTACAGATTACGATAATGACGAGACAAGATCTCCTCCAACTATTTGCTTCTTATCTACTTAAAACTATTTCTAAAGGTAATAAAAATTAAAAAGTTACAAAATAAAATATAAAATTAAAATATATATATATATAATATAACAACATATAAATTATAAGTTATAAATTTATAAAAGTATGAAATATAAAATAAAAATATATAATTTTATGATTTTAAAAATTTTATAATTTTCGTAATTTTATGATTTATACCTATATCTTTTTATATAAAATTATAAAATTATAAAATGATATAATTATAAATCAAAAAATTACTAAATTATAAAATTATAAAATCATTAAATTTTAAATTTTAAAATTTTTAAAATTTTGAAATTTTAAAATCATAAAATTATATATTTTTATTTTATATTTCATTATTTTATAATTATATGTTTTATTTTGTAATGTTGTATTTTTTAATTTTATATTTTATAAATTTATAATTTTTATTATTTTAAGAATAATTTTAGGTAAATATAACAACAAATCCTTGAGAGAGATCTAGTTTGTCATTATGGTACTTTGCAACAATGTATTATGTGGCGATATGCGACCGGAATGATAGTGCAAGATAATTGTCACATTATATACGTGTTAAATTTGTTCTATGTACCTTGACCATAAAAGAAAATTGGAATTAATTTCTCCTCAAAACTTGGATCCAATGTAGTCCTCCAAACTTGAGAACTGCGTGAATTATTCATTCAACCTAACTAACCAATTTTTGTTAAGTTTATTTAACGTTTCAAACACATTTCATAATGGTATTTGAGTTTGTTTACATAGTTTGAACCATTATCATTTCAATATTAGCTAAGAAACTATCATGAAATACATTTGAAATATTAAATAAATTTAATAAAATCTAAGTAAAATGACTAAATTTACGCAATTTTAAGGTAAGGAGACTAAATTAGGCCGACAAAAGTTTCAAAAAGGGACTATTTCTATTTTTTTATTGGAAGTTAAGGTATAAAAAATATATTTAACCTATAATTTAACGGTACGAACTCAATTGAAAATTTTTAAAATTTTGAAGACTCAGTAGACCACAAAAATTAAAATTTAATAAGAAATCAAGTAAAAATTTCAAAATTTATCAAAAATCCAAAACATAATTAAGTCATAAAAAAGAAAATAAAATTCATGACAGTTTAAAAAAAACAATATAGCAATTATTATTAAAAAGTAAGTTAATAATATCATAAAGAGTAGAATTAGAATTATGAAAGTGTTCATAAAACAAGAATCTATAAATCTATCATTTTTCTTATAAATAGGTTCTACGTAAATAAATCATTTTCCTAATTTTATTAGTTTGACGTGGCTCAATAAAGAGCATAGCTTCTTTTGTTTATGCATTTTGCAACTTGAAACTACAGAGTTAGGTCAGTATTTGTCACACCTTGAATTGACATGATATATTCACAATCTTGTATATTAGGAAATATCAGTTTCTTTTTTGTTTCTTTTTAGCATGGTTTGCCTTTTTAAAATTTATTGACAAAAATAAGTTAAATTATTCTGTATTTGTTTTTTTTAGATAATTTGTGCACCTGTTGATACTAAAAATTGTTTGTAATAGTTTATAGCAATGAAATCTAGAAATGCTTTTGAAATAATACTTAGGTTTAGTTGACTTGCAAAAGTGAGAATATTGGTTGAAAAACTTTGTTAAGAATATTAGTTTATGGACCAAAAAGAAATGGGAAAAGACAGTTAATTAAGAATGTGTTAATTGGTTTTTCCAATTTCTTTTAATCCTGGGACCTCTTGTGATCTTAAAATTACATTAGAGTATTCTTTAAGGAATCAATTTACTAAACCAATATGATATTGGGCTAATGACAAATATACTCATGCAATTGCCTTAAACCCTTACAAGAATCTTGAATATTTTTTTTTTTTAACCCTACAACTAGGTCCACTTGAAAAATCCTTTTTCAAAATCACAATCAGTGAAACAAATAAAAAATGTCACAAGAAAAATATTTTTATGAATTCATAAATAATGAACACTTATTTATTAGGTGAGGATGTAACCTCTCATTTAATTAATGAGTGTAATTAAAAGAAGCGTCACACAATTATAATTAATCATAACGCCTTACAACCTAAAGCACACCACAATGTCATCATAAATAAAGGAAACATGTTAAACAGTTTACTGAAATCATAGAAAAATATAAAGACGGACAAGTACATGGACCGTAGCCCTAAAGATAGCCCAAGAAGACTAAGCAGCGGAATCGTCTCTCCCCTGTTGACCACGGTTACCTCTCACATCTGCTCCCATCAATAAATTGATGATCATCGCAAAGGTAGAAGAACAACATACAAAGCAACCAACAAGAAAAGGGTAAGCTAGAGCCAACAATATTTTTATCATGCAATCAAATGTACCATCATAGTTCAATATACATATACAATATACATTTACCACCCAAGCATGTTATGACCTTTCAAGCAATACACTAAGACTCAACTTGACTCATCCAGATACATATAGCCTGGTTGGATTCAGCGGATGCTTGCACTTGTGGTGGATACCTCTGTTCACCCCCGAGCTGCTCACCCATGAGCTAAGTGTTACAAGTGTTATAATGAATCAATTTCCCTCACACACAAGGTTAACCCTTAATGAGTTTCAAGCCTCTTGCTACTCTCACCACAGGAGTCAGTTGGAGTCAGTCCGCTCTAAGTGAGACTAACTGACTCCTTAGAGCGTCAGGATGCAACCTTACCTTGAATCCTTACCAAACCATATAGATGGGGCACCACCATGGACCCCCACTAACAAGGGCCATGAGATTACGTCCCGACCATTGAAGCGCGACCCTGAAAGTCCCACCTAGAGACTCCAAAGAATTACGCACTAATACAGACCAATCATTCTTAATCAATCAAACGGATTTAGCATGCATACACACATATATACATATACATCACATACAAGTTCCTCATAATTCACCTCTTTCGTATTCCCAGCCAAACCATACCAACTCATTATTCTCAAACCATGAATATGGAACTCCATCTCATATCATTACCATGCCACATTGATACCAACCCTTTCATGTCTCATGTCGAACTCATACCAAACTCATCATTACAATTCCATGAATCATCTCATACAAACATCATACTCACATCATGTTAAAACTCATGAATCACAACTCATACATCATCCCATTCATAAAGGTCATTCGAGATCAAGCATATTGTCAACATTTGAGATCAAGGAAAACATCAGGGCCAACCACATTCTCGCCCAGCTTCTCGCTCAGGCAGAAAGGTCTCGCTCAGGCGAGACGGACTCTCGCCTAGGCGAGAGCTCGACTTCCAATACAGTGGCCTTGCACGCATTCTCGCTTAGGCGAGACTCTCCTCGCCTAAGCGAGACGTTCGCTCGCTCAAAAACGTAGTGGGTCGCCTTAGCAACCATTCGTGGAAAATAACTTAGGTGAGCCCCTGTTAATCTCGCCTAGGCGAGACATGCTTGCTTGGGCGAGTTTATCAGTGATTTAATGTGTTAATTTTAAGGATGTAACACTAATCTAACGAAAAAAAAAAAAGATAATTTGATCATTTTTTTTAAAACTAGACAATTAAATTGAACTAAATAAAAACTAATGATATAATTGAATTTTGTATATTAGAGGACCAAAAAGTATTTTAACCATCCTTTCATAGGATGAATCAGACAAGACCTTTTACATTCTACATTGATTCTCCATAACTAATATTTAATACTCACATATCCATTAATGTTGCATTTAATCCTCATTTTGTGAATGATTATTTGTTAGCAATTTTGGGTCATATATATATATATATATATATATATATATATATATATATATATATATATATATTTTAATAATTAAATGTGTTATGACCATTATATTATTAACCAGAGTATTTAAGTGATCTAATTAATTAATTCTATAGTTAAAAGCATATATATGTTGTGATATATTAAATGTGTAGATGCCAACAATATTCTAATTTGATGAAAGGGCCAAATTAGGAATATTTGAGATTAAGTAAGTAATTGATAGCAGTTACATAAGGGGATTATGGTCCTCATATGTGAACACACTACTTTATGCATTATTCCTGCTCCTTTCTCTCTCTCCCATCAAGAGAGAAAATCTAGAAAGAACCTTTTGGTGCTCTAGAGTTGGAAGACAAGGTATCATCTTTCTCCATATTTTGTTCTCAATCCAACCATAAGGTACCTTCCACAATCAAATTCTTTATAGTATTAGGAACTGCTTAATTTATTATAATCAGAGTTTATTGCTTTTATTTTTCATAAACCAACATTATTTTCTATATTTATTTAAAAGATAAAAATTAAAAAAAATCAAAAGACATGTTCGTCCTCGAATATCATGAGTACACTCCTTCCCACATAAACATAATACCAGGATAAAAAATCATCATTTTATCAGTTCTTTTGATCTAATATTAGAGTATGTGTACACAACTATTAATTAAGAGACTAAATAGTAGGACGTTGCAACTTCTCACCAAATGTTTTTTCCTCAAATTGTTGAATAGACAAAATAATAATATCTGACATAAAAACACCATCTTTATCACTATTCTTTCTCTTTTTTTCTTGTTCTATATTTTTTTTTTTGATTTTTTTCCTGTCAATTCTTTTTCTCTTGATACATTTTCTTCAATTTCTTTTTCTCTCAACTTCTTCTCTTCCATTTCTTTCTCTCTCAACTCCTTCTCTTCCATTTTTTTTTCTCTCCACTCCTTTTCTTTAATTGTTTTCTCTCTGTCAACTCATTGTTTTTAATTTTTTTCCTTCATTAATTTTATTTTTTATGTTTTTACTGAGCATGTCTTTTCCAATATTCATGAAACATTTTCTTTTTATCTTTATATATTTGCTCTTTCTTTTCTTTCTTTCTTCTCTCCTCAAAATTCTCTTCTAGTCTTCTCTCCATATATCAAACAAATTTTATTAAAAAAACAATTTGTGATAAGCATTGAGGACACTAGTT
>Ga0214544_1011160_pt1 | contig 12620 bp, 3 predicted proteins | sample CNSS3metaG_FD_160074 | JGI IMG/M metagenome (GOLD analysis project Ga0214544, IMG submission 160074) | Root nodule microbial communities from cowpea collected in UCLA plant growth center, Los Angeles, California, USA - CNSS3 | ecosystem: Host-associated > Plants > Roots > Nodule | place: USA...
ATATTTTTATATATATATATATATATATATATATATATATATATATATATATATATATATATATATATATATATATATATATAACACTAAGAATTGTTATTTTCACCTAATTTGCCTGTAGAATGCACTAATAATTACCCAGTGAACAATATTTTGTCTCGCCTAATTGTTTATGGTTAATAATGAAAGAGTTAAGATTAATGCAAGTTCAATATCAAAATAAAATTGTAATTATTTGAAAGAAGTATATAACAATTGTTCCACTGTACTCTCCTTTTTCCGTATAGTAGTTCTTTCACTCCATAAAAAAGAAAACATTTATTTATTATATTTTAAATGCATTAGCTACTATATCATTTTTGGTGTTCTTTATAAAAAAAATCAACACATAGTAAAAATAAAAATAAAAATAATACTGAAAAAACGATTATTCTAAAAATAATGTATGAAAAGAATAATATTTCTTTTAAAAAAACTCTATATTAACATAAAAAGTATCTTAGAGTTCCATATCTCTTAGGTAAGATAATTTTTAAATATTATCACTCTTAGCTTAAACATCTAATTGTGTGTATTTAATGATAAAAAATTAAGATGAACGTAAGTTTTCCGTTATTTACCATAATATTTCCGTTATACTTAAAAGTTTAATATCATTAAAAAGAATTAATTTATAATTATTATCACTTTTACTCTATCGAAACCATTTAAATGACAAAGACATGTTAAAGTTAATTTGGAACTCCAAAATTATAAGACATTAAACAATTCACAATTTTCACGCGGAGATTATTACATAAACATGATATCATGGTCATTTTCATAAGATAAAAAAAAAAAAGATCACTTTCTCTAGTGCGTAGATTTTTTTTAATTGTCTATTTAATTAATTACGCAGGGTTAATCATTGCTGCTTTAATGTTATGCATAATGGAGACAATCTTTAAAACACTCACGTAAGTGATAAAAATATATTTTCTTATAATATTTAATATTTTTATAGCATTTAATGTGATTCATGTATTTTGAATTCATGAGCGAAGATTATGGACATGTGAGATAGCACCTTCCCCAGTAAGGTTTTGTATAGTTAAAAATTGAAGGCTGACACAATAGTGAGATAGTGCCTACCCCAGTTTCTTTCTCTTGTGAAAGTTATAGAAGTATAAACCTACCCTTGCCCTTTAACCCTACATATCATCAATAATGTTGTAAGAACCAAAATTCCATTTTAACTTTTCAGTGTGAGCCATGATCATTGATCAATCAATCACTAAGTATTTTCCCATATAATATTCTCAATCCATTTTTAACTTTACTAATTATACAATACCTAGCCAAACCTAACTATTCGATCTGAACCATTTCTGTCTAGCTCTATTATAAAAAGAAGAATAGGTGAATGGTTAACTGAACAAGACAATACATATAATGTAATGGCTCAAACCGCCTATTTCAAAGAATAACACGTAAGGAAGAGTTGTTAATCCCAAATTTAGAAAATTACAGCGAGGCCTCCAGTATCAACTCACTAACATAGGACTTGGGCTTGACCTAAGCCCATTTAAAACCCTGAACATTAGCCCAAAATAATAAAGAGGGTCTGACCCATAAGAAGGGAAAAACATAATTAATGACTCTATAAATACACGTGAACTCCAATAATTAAAGGTATACTTTCATTAATTTACTAATATGAGATCTGACTTTTGAGAGTCTTTGCTGACTTGATCGTCGGAGTCCCTTCCGCAGGTAACCCCTTAGACAAAGACACATACGGCGAACCGAGGAGTAAAGGAGTAACAAGTCCGAAAAGTCAGTCATTGAGGTAAGATGTGATTTGTGTTCCTTGACATTCTGTTATTGTTTCCGCAGGAACGATGAAAATCGTTAAATGATTCATTAATCTAGAGCTGTCAAAATGGGCCGTCCAGCTCAACCCGAACCAACCCACTATGGGTTGGCCACTTAGTGGACCAACCCAATATGGCTCACTTATAAGCGAGCTGAAAAACTTCGAACCCAACTCGGCCTACCACGGGTTGGTGGGTTAAACGAGTTGGCTCACTAGTCCACTTAATTAAAATAAAATATAATTTTTTTTCTTAAGTCATAAATTAAAATTCAGATTAAAATTTAAATAAACTTCAATACAATCTAAATATAATCCAAAATGATGTTAAACTCCAATACAAACCAAAAGTTTTTAAAAATACGATCAAAGCATTATTGTCACTTATCCAACTATAATATTAGAGTCTTGAATGGATAAATCCACAACATTTTCATCTTTTGAAGCATCTTCTTTATCCTCCTCTATTTGGAGTTGAAGCTAGGTTTTCATTTGTCAATCCACTAACATGTTTGGTTAAAAAAACAGCCCAACATTGCAAAGCCCAACCTAATGTGTGTGACTATACGAATACAAACCAAAAGTTTTTAAAAATACGATCAAAGCATTATTGTCACTTATCCAACTATAATATTAGAGTCTTGAATGGATAAATCCACAACATTTTCATCTTTTGAAGCATCTTCTTTATCCTCCTCTATTTGGAGTTGAAGCTAGGTTTTCATTTGTCAATCCACTAATATGTTTGGTTAAAAAAATAGCCCAACATTGCAAAGCCCAACCTAATGTGTGTGACTATACGAATTGGTAGACCAACCCGACTCACCACGGGTTCAACCCGGATGAGTCAGGTTCTAGGTGGACCAAGTCAAAAATTGACCCGTACTGAAATTTGTAAAAAAATTTCAATCCAACCCGTCCTAAACCCGTGATGGACCAGATTGACCCACGGATTCTGACCCACTTTCATGACTCTACATTAATCTGGTTTGATTATTTGAGTAAATATTGAGTTTGATTTATAAAATATTGAGATGTTGTAACATCTCAACATTTCCATTACCTACTTACATCTCATTTTTTTTTCCGTTAATTTTTTTTTAAAATAAAACTTTCCTCCTAAAGTTTTTATTTAAATAGTCCATCAAACAAATTTGATCGAACATAAATGTTATACTATTTGTCGAGATCGTTAAGGTGGGTTCTGATATAAGAAAAGATAAATACATTCTTCATAATTTTAAAAAGAAGTATAAAAAAAAGTCTTTTGTAAATAATTTTTTTTTGTTTATAAGCGTCTTAACATAAATAATAAAACATTCATAATCTGTCTTGGTTAAACAATTTCTACTCTTAAATTCATTAACTGAATCCTTATATATATATATATATATATATATATATATATATATATACACACGTATATTAATTGATAGGTTAGTGAACACGACTCTTAATACTTAACAATAGTTAAATATAATAATGACATGCTTTCTGTTTCTGCATTTGTGGAGTTCTTAATTGTGAAAAAAAAAAGAGACTTAAATTAATATATAAATAAGTTTTTGAATAATTTAGTGTTCTATATTTAACTAGATTTTTTATTCTTAAAATATTTTTAAAATATCACTCTTAAATTTAAAATTTTATTCACTTATGTTATTAGGAATATGCCATATAATAAATACTAGTATTTCTATTCGTGCAACGCACAAGTTTTAAAAATTGTAATATATTTAATAAATTAATTTTAAATTTTAAGTATAGTTAATTATATTTATAAAAATAAATAATAATTTTTTAATTTGTTTTATGATTAAAATATATTTAATTTATCTATATATATTTTTAATAAAATGTATTGTATATAATTATTTGTACCCATATATAATTTAAAAAATTATACAACTACAATTAAATTTAATATAAATAATTTATTTTATAAAATTAAATAATAATATCTTAATTTTTTTAATATGAAAAATTATTTATGTTATTTATATTTTTTTCGGAAAAATATGTTATATATAATTATTTTAAATAATATACTGAATTAATCAAAATTAAGAAATAAAGTTTAGTTTTAAATAAAATATTGATTTGACAATGTAGAAAAACGTAAATATTAGATTCCAAAAAAAAATATGAACAATATAAAAGTTGTTGATAAGACTATTTAAAAAATATAAAAGTTAGATGACATAAAATGTTTCTAGTTATAACTTTGTGTACCTATCATGAGCATCAATTAAGATTTTCCAATGTCTTGTATGCGATAAGATGTTTTGGTAATTAAAAAGACTTTTAGTTTTTCATTATACCTTTTTTAAATTTATTTTTCTAATGATGTTGAAAAAAAAAAAAAGGACGTTGGTGGTATGATATGGTTATATATCATATACACATAACACATCTACAAAGTTTTTTGGAAGGATGAAAAAGGTGGGGTGTATGAGAATAACGAGGGAGTCCAAAGACATTTGTTAGAAGATGTAAAGTTGTGTCTAAGACATTTGCAAAAATGTTCATACAAAACATTTATGGCCGGCAGAGATTGAAGAATGTGTGTTGTAAGATTCAATATTCATTTAATGTTTGTATCAAAATCAATGCATGAGACAACGTGAACTCATTTAATGAGATTAAATTTATTAATAAAAGTATGCAATCAAGTCATTTATTATATATTTATTTACAAATTCAAAAACTTTAATATTCCTAAATCTTTTTGAAAAATATATATTATATACTATAAATTATACGTATCTATTTTGTACTGTATATATTATATTATTGGACAATTTATTAACAATTATTTGCATTTTATTGAGCTAAATGATCCATGAAAAACAAAATTTTTAGTTTACTTTTGTAAAGATGCTTTTAAAAATCTTAAGGTAAATTTCTTTTAAGAGATAAGTTTGCGAATAAGTGAGTAAAAACTTTGCAGAAGCTGTTTGGTTTTATTAAATTAAACAGATTAAAAAAAAATTATTATGTCAAATTAATTAATACACTAACATAACAAAGAATGTATAATGGAGTGAATTTCCGAGGAAAAATTAATAAAATATAAGATTACATATCATTCAATATTAATATTAATATTAAAAATAATGTTTAAAAACATTTTCAAATAATATTCTAAAATGAAAATCAAATAATAAGTTATAATTTAAAATAAAAAACATTACAAATAATATTTTAAAATTAACTTAAATAAAAATTAATAATTACAATTGAAATAAAAAATATTATTTACAATTTTATAAATATATATAACTTTGGTTTTTTTACAAAAAGGGTCATTTTGACCTATTTTTTTTAAAATAGGTCAGTTTACTTATTAATTATATGACATGGTCAGTTTACAAATGATTTGATTTTTTTATATTTAATTTTAACTTTTATATATTTTCTAAAGTTTTATATACTTTTTTTAAAAATAAATTTGTAATAAATTGATTAAAGGTATTTTAAATAAAATTTTATTAAAATTTTGATATTTTAAAACTTAATATGTTAAATTTTATTATAAAATTTACAATAATAAAATTTTGGTTAAAAATATTTTAAATAAAATTTTAACAAAATTTTGATATTTTAAAACTTAATATTTTAAATTTTATTATTACATTTTATTATAATATTTACAATAATAAAATTTGAGTAAAAATATTTTAAATAAAATTTTATTAAAATTTTGATATTTTAAAACTTAATATTTTAAATTTTATTATTACATTTTATTATAAAATTTTATTTATTTATTTTAATTAAATTGTTAAAAATTTATTTTTAAAAAAAGTATATAAAACTTTAGAAATTATTATAAAAGCTAAAAAAATAGAGAAGTCAAATCTTTAGTAAACTGCCCATGCGATGTAATTAATTTTAAAACTTACCCATTTTTGTAATAAATATGTCAAAACAATCCATTTTCGAATAAAAAGTAGTCAAATCATTGATCAACTGACCTTGTCATGTAATTAATTAGTAGACTGACCCATTTTTATAATAAATGGGTCAAAACGACCCATTTTTGTAAAAGAACCAACAAATTTAGATATTTTATATTTTATAAAAAAATTATTTTTTTCATAAATTTAAAATTTAATAACATACATAGCAAGTATTTATGAATGTTCACCATTAAAAGTTATTTTTTATAATTATTAATAAATATGTATTTATTATATTTAAAAATAAGATTTTACAACTTTTTTGTGATTAAAATAACATGACATTATCATAATTAAAAATTAATTTAATATTACAACAAATTCTGTTAATAAAATAATAAAGTGTAATAAAAGATTTTAATTTAGAGTAAATCCAAATGTAAAATTCATAAGTAAATAATAATAATAATAATAAAATAATAATTGATTAAAATATAATTATTAATTTAAATAATAATATTAAATAAAATTAATATTTTTAACATTAATGATAATAATAATTAATTAAAATATATAATAATTGACTAATTAATAATAGTAATAATTATAATATTAATATTAATGATTGAAAAATAATAAAAGAAATAAATTAAAATATAATATAATAGTAGGTTATAATTATAATAACAATATCAATAGTAATAATAACATTAACATTTAAAAAAATTGTTAAATGAAATATAATTATTTGATAGAATTATAGTTATGATAATAGTAACAGTGATTATGTTAATAATAATTAAGACAGATGGTGGTGTGAAATATTTAAATTTTTTATTCAAAATCAAATATATGAATTTTTTTAATAGTCATAAATATTAGAATTTAATTTTTTTAAACAATTTAAATTCAAAGAGTTCAATTTAAATTAGAAATTCAATAAAAATATTGTATACTTGAAAACCAAATTATGATATGTAACAAGTTTTCATTTATTAATCTACTATATATAAAAAAAAATGTAAAGTAATAAGTTTCAATTTCGAATTGAGTTATGTAAAATTCAAATTCTAACCATGAAGAATATAGACAACTAATTCAATAATTAAATGCACATTAGGTGATGGTGGAAGATGAGAAGTAATTATGGCAAATTGAAAAGTTTTGAAACGTTTATAAAGAGATTAAATTAAAAAAATTAAATTAATATTAATTATAAATTATAATACCTTAAATCAATTAGGTTGTAGAAATATGTAAAGTACATTGTATCTAGATAGGGGATGACAAAAATATCCGTGCCCGCGGATATCCGCGGATAAAATCCATGACAAAAAGTTAGTACTCGCGGATATTTATTATCCGCGGGTAGCGGGTATTTTAATACCCGCTTATAAACGGATCGAGTGCGGGTTGTAAGGCCCATGAAAATCCACCTTACTTTTCTGCGCTAAAGCTTTAAGGGCTACCCTTGAGCTATTGGGCCTTAGGGCTGGTCCAAAAGTTAAAGCCACCTGAGTCTGACCTAGTTCCCCACTTTTCAGATTTCTCCTACCTTGGTGCTTAGAGCCGCAGCCGCACTCTCTCCGTTAGGGTTCCACCGTGTTGACAGTCCACCTTCCGTTTGGCCGTTCTTAGCTCACGTAAGTGCTCTCGGACTCGTAGTTTCCTTTCCTTGGTCTGTTTTTTCGTAAGTTGTTGTTAGGGTTCCGAACTGACCCATTCTCACGTTGCTCTCCAGCTTCGAGTCCATTCCTAGAAGCTGTTCGTCCCCCACAGTTTGAGGTGTCGAGGTTTTCGGCTAGCTTGTCCAGGTACGGGAAGCTAGACTCTCTTCGTGTGGTGTGTTTTGTCTTGTATCGTTGTGATTTGTGGTTTGCTTGAGTTTGTGTACTGCTATGGGTGTATGAACTGCTTGGGAATCTTTGTTGGGTGTGGGAATGCGTTGTGCAGGTGCAAACAGTGGTGGACACTGATAGTTTCGCCCAGGCGAGCTTGACTCGCCCAGGCGAGATGTGCAGGGGCTCGCCCAGGTCTTCCTGCGCGAGTGGTCACCCAGGCGACCAGAGTGTGTTTTGAGCGAGCAGGCAACTCGCCCAGGCGAGAGGGGTCTCGCCTAAGCGAGATCCCGCGTTGCCCATGCCCCTGATCTTGTGCCCTCGCCTAGGCGGAGGGGGAACTCGCCTGAGCGAGACTGCCTCGCCTGAGCGAGGCGCTGGGCGAGGCAGTGCTGTGTTTTGGATGTTTGTTGTTCCTAAATGATCTGTCTTGGTTCAGTATGATTGTATGATGAGTGATATGTATATAATGGAGCATGAGGTATGTTTTGCATGATTCATGAATTGCGTATGATGGGTTGGGTATGTTATTGGCATGTGAAATGGATGAGAGGTTTGGAACTAAAGGAACACGTTAATGATATGAGATGAGGCCCTAAATTCATGGGGTGGTGATGATCAGAAGTATGTATTCGAAATATGATGTGTATGAGGAGTTAAACTCAGGGGTTGGTATGGAAATGTAAATATGACTTTATGTTCTTTTATTCCTGAGCTATGAATGTTGGTCCGTGTCAGCGTATAAATTCCTTGGGGTCTCTAGGTGAGACCTCCGAGGTTGCGCTTCAGTGGTCGGGACGTAATCCCATGGCCTCTGTTAGTGGGTGTCCATGGTGGTGCCCCATCTGTATAACTAGGTAAGGATTCAAGGTAAGGTTGCATCCTGACACTCTGAGGAGCCAGTTAGTCTCACCTAGAGCGGACTGACTCCTGTGGTGAGAGTAGCAGGAGGCCTGAAATCCATTAAGGGCTAACCTTGTGGTGAGGGAAATTTGATTCATCGTAACACTTGTAACACATAGCTCGGAGATGAGCAGCTCAGGGTCGAGCAGGGGTATCCACCACAAGTGCAAGCATCCGCTGAATCTGACTAAGTTATACGTATCCGGATGAGTCGAGTCGAGTTGTAGTGTATTGAATGAAGAGTCATGACATGCTTGGTTGCTATATGGATATGGGATGATGATAATGTATTTGACTGTATGATGAATATGTGTTGGCTCTAGCTTACCCGTTTCGTTGCATGGTTGTGTTGTATGTGGTCGTTTTTCCTTGCGATGATCATCGACTTGGTTGATGGGAGCAGATGGACGAGGTCCTCGTGGTCAACAAGGGAATGGTGATTCCGCTGCTTAGCCATCTGGGCTGGAGTTATCTTCATGTTTTCTTTAGGGCTATGGCCTATGTATCTCTTTATGTATTTCTACTCTACACTCTATGTGGTTTTCGTATTTAGTTTTCCTTTGGCATCGTGGTGTGCTCGGGTTTTGTCGGGGTGGTATTAAGGACCCAGGACTACGCTACTGTACTAATATTGTGTGACGTTTCCTTTAATTTCGCCTATTAATTAAATGGGACGTTACACGGGTATCATACTATTCGTACCCGTGGATACCCGTTATCCGCAAAAAATTAAAATTAAAATTCAATTTATATTTTATTAAGTTGAATTTAATTAAAATTAATATTAACAGTATATTTTATTATGTCAAATTTAATTATAATTAAAATTTAATTTAATTATATTTTATTTTTATAATTTTATATTAAAAAAATTATAATATATATTTTTTAAATATTTGCGGGTATCGGGTATCCACGGGTACCCACGGGTTTTAGAAATATCCGCGGATATTTTTTAAGCGGATATCCAACGGGTTAACGGGCGGGTAGCGAGCAGATTTTTTTTGGCGGGTCGGATTACGGGTAAACACTATCTGTGTCCGACCCGACCTGTTACCATCCCTAATCTAGATGGATGTGGTAGATGTGTAGATAACACTACAATGTTTGAAGGTGAATTGAGTGCCACAAAACATCATTAGTAATGTTGATATTTAAAGTTTTAATAATTATTAATGCAAACGTCTTGGAATAGGTAAACTAATTCTTGAGAAAGTGAAAAGTGTTTGATTTGCAGTTATTGGTATAATTATTATTCATATTCAGAACAATTTTTGATATTCTTTCCAACACCAATTTATTTGGTGGGAACATGCAAAGTAAAAAGTTATTCATAATTAGTGTTTTCAGACTTTGGGTTGAAATGCACATAGATATATGGCATTGCATTGAGACACAAAAAAATAATTACTTTCTTAATATGCCATAATTAATGAGAAAGATGTCTTGGAAGAGAGAAAACTTTCTTAAATTTTGAGAACCATGAGTTATCGGTGCGTGGAGTCCAATAAACATTATTTCTTTAATAAGTAATGATGGATACTTGAAGTAACGTTGGAAAAATGAAAAGTTAATTTTGATTGTTGTTAATATTAATTACTTCCTTGGAAGATGAAAAAGCTTCTTGAAGAAACCTACAATAAACTTAAAAAAAAAAGAAATTCTTATGTTATGTTGGTATTTCATGTAATACATTTTTTATGTGAGTGATAAATATTTTATATAATAAAGATAACTAAACTTAAATTTTAAAGTTCATTATTTATTATCCAAATTACAAATTAAAAAAAATTGATAGATAATGTGAATAACTTTAGATAATGTGAAGAAAATGAAATAATGTGTAGAAAATGGAATTAATATATTAATATTAACATTACTAAAGTAAAAATAACACTTAAAAGTGACATAGTACTTAAACTAATAGAACTTTAATATTTTCATTATATCTAACATCATCACACTCAAATTCAATATGAAAATCTTCTTCTAAGTCATTAGAAGTATAAACCTTCTTTCACATGCTTCCTAGTTTACATAAAGGATAGACAAAGTGTATACAAATGAAACGTTTTAACCTATTAGAGAAGTCATTAGCATAACCTTTTAAATACAATTTTTTTTAGTTTAAATCTAAACTTGAACAATTCATATTATCATGTTTTTGCGAAAACTGCAAAGATAAAAAGAAAATATGTTATAAAAATAAATTTATAAATATTTAAATTTATTTGATATGAAATGTTAATCATTTCTAGCTTGGGTGTGACATTAATTACCTACAAAACGTGTTGGAAGATGAAAAACATTTATTAAGCAATGTAAATTATCATATACATTGTAATACAAAACAATTTATCATTGCTACAAATTAAATTTCTTCATTATTTTTCAAATTATATTTAAAAAATTTTGAAATGCAAAAAAAGTCTATTGTCAATGATATGACTATTTTATGTGGCATTAATCACATCAGTTAAATTATAAATATTATTAAGTGCTATTTCAAAAGTAATTACTTTTCAAATTTTAAATAGAAAGAGATTCCATGAGTTGGAATTAGAAAAGATTTCATAATACAAAGTGATTTTGCAAATGTTTCTTGAGCAGTGTGAAATGTCAGATTATCTTGGAATACATTTACATCGAATGTAATTGTAATCTTGGAATATCAAAAGCATTAATGACGGTAAAACATTTAATTTCTAATATTTTTTTAATTTAATTCAATTTATTTAATTTGTAATATTTATTCAATTTAAATTAATTTATTTAATTTGTAATAATTAATTTTATCCATTAATTTCATACATGGATTTTTATTTCATATTATTAAAGAATATATTGTGATACAAAAAATCATATTAACATGATATCTTTAAAAGTTGAACAATATTTTAAAAAGTTTTTATTATTTATTTTTGTCCATTACTTTCATTAAAGTTATTAACAATTTAACTAATGACTCTTCTGAAAGTACATAAAATATAAAATAACAAAAAATGACAGGTTACTTAATATTTTTGAGAAGATAGTAAACTACATATATTAAAACAATGGTAGATTATAAAGAACTTTTAGATGCATGCTTGTTTTTTCACTCTCAACTTCGAAAATAGCATAACCCTTCTCCTTTAGTGAATGAAAGGCACAAAACTTTTTCTAACCGCAATCTATCTTCATAGACGTTGTTGTTATCATAAAATTGCATTGGACTTGGTCTAGTGGTCCATGGAACACAATAGTTGAAAGTCCACTGTTGCAAAAATACCTCACTAAGTCTTTTTTATTGCGAAAAAATCAACTTGTATTCTTCAAACAAAACATTCATGTAAAAAAAAGGAACTATATTTAGTAGAAGAAGAAAAGATTCGACAGAAGTTGAAAGATAAAAAGCTTGTACCTTTCTGGTGTTCTTCAAAGATCCTACCTTTGTATGGAAGACGAAAAAATTGTACCTTTGTTGTCTTCTTCGAGCAATTTATTGATCTGAAAGAAAACCTTCATTACTATAAGGCTTAATTACTCGGATCATACCCATTTTGGTTCGAAAATTTCAAAATCGTACCCACTTTGAACTTTGTCTCAATTTAGTACCCAATTTTGATTATTGCATCAATGTAGTACCCTCCGTTAAGTCTTCACAAACGGCGTTAACTACCTTGCCACGTGTCAGCCTCTCGATTTTTTTATTTATTTATTTTTTTTAATTTTTTTTAATTTTTAATTTTTTTTGAATTTTTTTTGAATTTTTTTTGAATTTTTTTTGAATTTTTTTTGCCACGTGTCAAATTCTTGATGTGACACGTGGCAAGGTATCGCCACGTGGCAAGGTACCTGCCAAGTGTCATTGTCTTCATTTCAACTTAGTCTCCACATATGTCTATGTATTTCAATTTAGTACCCATATATGTTTATTGGTTTCAATTTAGTACCCAATTTATTTGTTTCAATTTTGTCTGAATATTTTTTTACAAAATAGAGAAATATTGTGTCTTCCTTAAGACCAAATTTATTATTTATATAAATGTTATATTTATATTTGTTATTAAAAATGACTTACAAATATGTTATTCATGACTTTTACCATTAACTTTAATATAAATTTCAATACTTAATTTTATA
>Ga0214544_1011163_pt1 | contig 12612 bp, 5 predicted proteins | sample CNSS3metaG_FD_160074 | JGI IMG/M metagenome (GOLD analysis project Ga0214544, IMG submission 160074) | Root nodule microbial communities from cowpea collected in UCLA plant growth center, Los Angeles, California, USA - CNSS3 | ecosystem: Host-associated > Plants > Roots > Nodule | place: USA...
CATCTCATTTAAATCACATGCCAAGTTCATACCAAACCCATCATCCACAATCCATGAATCACATCACTCATGCATAATCATTTATCACATGCTTTTAATATAACAATTAGATTCAAGCCAGTAATAAACATTCAAGTTCAGAGAAACAACCAAACTACAGTGGTCTTGCGATAAACACTGCTTTCACTATAGAGCTCTGATTCAAGATCGGACCAGTCAAAGTCAAACGCTTTGTGTTAAGGATCAACTGTTAAAATATCAGCTCGATCCAACGGTTAACGAAGTAGTAACTTTCATTTTACGAAAAGTGTGCAGTGTTGTCAACAACACAAATTCAGTGACCTTGCGATAAAACCTGCTCTCACTACAGAGCTCCAATGAGAGATCCGACCGGTCAAAGTCACTAATTATGTGTTAAGGATCAGCTGTTAAAATTTCAGCTTGATCCAACGGTTAACGTAGTAGAAATCTTCATTTTACGAAAAGTGTGCAGTGTAGAAAAAGAGTAGTGCCAATCAATCAAACATACTTGCATACCATACATTTTTATTCGACCAACAACCTCATTCAAGCATCATAACCATACAACAGACCAAAAATCGGCAAAATAAGTTTAAAAAACATAAACCCTAGCTTCCCTTACTTGGAAAGAGCTAGGCAAAACGACCCCAACCCTTAAGCGAATGAGCAAGACAGCTCCAAGAGCATATTTAAGAGCTGAAAATCTCAATACGGAGGAAGCATGAGATTATTACGACGAACCCTAACGGAAAGCACGAAGATTAAAATAAAAGAGAAAAGTATGCATCGAAAGTAAGTTACGTGAGCGAAAGAAATGGGTTGAACTCAGTTGAACTTGGATGAACCCCAAACCCTAGCAGCGGAACGTTACTGTTCTAAGAGAAAGGAGGCTATTTTTCTGAAAGTGAGAAGAATGAAAGTGTTTCAGCTGGTTTAGGGGCTTTGGTTTCTTATGGGCCAGCCCTAGGCCCAACTTATTTGAGGCAGTCCTTTAAAATAAAGGTAGTAAAGTAAGTGGGCCTTACAATTCTACTTATCTATAACAACTTTATTAGTGTTAAGAAAGTAATAAACAAAATAGAAAGGGTAAGTCAACCCTAAGTCATATCCCAACGAACATAAAATATATTTCTAACAAATTAGTTTTTATAAAATCTATACAAAAGGGTTAGTCATATAAAATAATAAAAATATAAGAGGATTAAAATAAACAAAGTAATAAATGAAAGAAAGAAATATAATTGAAAAGATAAAAAGAGATAAAAACAATAGTAAAGAAAAATTTATTACACTATTTTTCAAAATAGGATCCATCATTGGTTTTCTAAAGATTATTATTATTGATTTCTTGTCTAAGATTTCAAATTAATCAATGTAACTTCTCAATAAATTTCTTGGTGTCCTCACTTTTAACCAAAGTAACATCTGAGTTAAATTTTACTATCCCTAATCGTGTTGATTCTTTTACCTCTTATGTCTAATAGAAGGCTAATTAATTAAAGTAACTTCTTGATTAACTTTAATCAAAGTTTTCACCTTTAATCTAAGTAACTTCTCAATTATTAGCAAAAATGCATTCAACCATATGAAAGTTTCTAAATTTAACCAAAATAACTTCTCAACTAAATTTAAAAACTCTTGAACTTATATGATTGTTATGTTAAGTATATTTAACACCGTACTAACTTGCTATGATGTAAAAATCATTATTTTTACTAGATGAAGAACAAAAAGACATAGAGGTGAAAATAAATCACAACAAATATCAAAATAACAAACAAATTTATCCATCTAACCTCATAATTCAATTAAGAAATTACAATGTAACTAAGCCTTGAAGCTTAGCCCTTCATGTAATGTAAAAGTAACATAAAAATAGAAGAGAAGATAGAGAAAGAATAAAATTAGCCCCCCCCCCCCCTAAAGGTTCCTAAACTCCGATGTTTCGAATTTGCTTTTTCTACTTCCCATTGGTCTCTTTATATAAGATTGATTGCGCTTGGATTTGACTTTTCTGTTGTTAAAATCTCTCAAATATCTTTTAAAGAAATCGTAAATATCATTTATCTTTATAGTGGATATGATTATCTAAAAATATTTGGAGATGTAGTCAATTTTAAAACTATTTGACAAATATAGTTTGTTGGTAATTTTTTATATAATTAAATAAATTCATTACTTAAAGGTATCTAATAAATTATCACCAACTAATATTTACATTAAGTTTTTGAATCAACTCTTTGCAATTTTGTAGTCCAAATTTGCAATTAAATCCAAGTTTTGTAACCTTAATGAATTTATTTTCACACCTTATTTGAGCTTAATCTTAACTTCAGCATTAAAAAATATTAGAATATCCAAACATAATTTATGGAACTAAAAAGCATTTTTTAAGACATTTTTCTCTCATAAGCTAAAATAGTTTATTTATCATAAATTCCAATTAAATTAATCTTTTAAGAACAAATTTCAATTAATAATTCAAAATTAAACATTAAATGATGACTAAAATATGCACTTATCAAGGATAGACTGAGATGCGTTGAGAGGGAAACATAGAGGAAACCATGAAGACGTTGATAGGGAGGATACAAAAGAAGCACGAACTGATATGATGTATTGAGAGGTAGACCTAGATGAATACTAAGAGTAAAACAAAAACAATGGAGGGAAACTTAGTGGTAGAGAGAGATATATGAACAATAAACTTAACAAATTTAAGCCCAATGACAATGAAAAGGTGGAATCGATGAGAAAGAGAAAGACGAAGTTGTTGGTGGCGATTCAAAGCAAGACGAAGACGAAGGTGGAAGTGATAGAAGAAGCAAGACGAAGATGATTCAAAGGTACACGAAGGCGACAGTGGTGCAAGGAGCATTTTTTTCAATTCCTATGGAGGTGTGAAGGAATGTTATTCCAAAGGAGGGAAGCTTTTTCCGTTCAGTCTCACGAAGGTGTGAAACTATTCTCACGTAAGTGTCACGAGGGAAGGAATGAAAAAATTTGCCCAATTATTTACTTATTACTTAGCTTAATTTAGGTCCTTTTTTACTTTAGGACAACTTTTTTAGTTTTTAGATTTTTTAATTTCATTTAGACAATGTTTTAAGGTCTTAGGCCACATTTTTAGATTCTAGTCCACCCTTTTAAAGGCCACATTTAAATAAATATGGTATAAATATTTACGGCTTTAAAAGTGTGGCTTTTCACAATTTTTAAACCACGTTCTCAAAACCGTTGCATTTCGATGTTTAGACTATAGTTTTTTACATGTAGACAAGTTTAGTGTGGCCTATAGTAAAAAATGTTGTAATGAACCCACCATCTGAAGAAACAAATCCTGAATTAATTTCTCAATGAAGTGTTTGACTTGGTTTTATTAATTTATTTATTTTTCATTTAATAATAAAATGTTACTTTTGGAGGAAAACATTACTTGGTCTCATTGATGACTTCTTTTTATAGAGCTTCTATAACATTAAAATCTAGTTCTACAAAGATTTATATATATATATATATATATATATATATATATATATATCAGAATGCTTTCCTTAAGTATTATTGCTTGAAAAATACAATTGTTTTTAAAGTAAATAACATGTAAAATTTCAAGATTTATATTTAAATATAGGGTTAAATATGTTTTTGTCTCTTAAATTTAATTGAAAATTGGAATTAGTCTCTGTTTAAAACTTTGCCTCGATTTAGTTCCTCCAACTTTAAAAAATGTATGAATTTAATCCTTTTAACTAAATTTTGTTCAGTTTATTGGATATTTCAAATGTGTTTCATGATAACATTTGAATTGTTTACACCGTTTGACACATAGTTGAGAAATACGTTTGAAATGTCAAATAAACTTAAAAAAATTATGTTAAAAGGACTAAATTCACACATTTCTAAAGATAGAAAACTAAATTGGTCTAAAGTTTCGAAGATGGACTAATTCCAATTTTTACTAAAAATTAAGGGACCAAAAACATATTTAACCCTTAAATATATGATGATTATACTTAGATGCCATACAAGATGAAAATCTCTTTCGAAACAATTCATATATGTTTTTTAATAAATTTCTTTATGAAAGTTTCAAAGAAAAAAAGACAGACAGAAAAAATGTAAATATGATACATAATTCTTTTCATTTTCTTATAGTTTTCTTAATTATGATTGATATTTATTTTTCCTTTTTATAGTTTTCTATTTAAAAAATATGTGTCATAATAGTATGTTTAAAATCAACTTGATTTTGATCAAGTATTTTTGTTTAGGTTCCGCATTAAAAATTTATAAATTTAAGGTTAATAAAATTTACAAATTGGTATGGACTTATTTTGTCTTCAAACTTGAGTACATGATGTAACATCTCAATTTTTCATGTGTCTAATTTTCATAACCAAATGGCAGATTATTATGGTGGCAGGAGGGGCATGGCCCCCCAAAAATTTTGAAATTTTTTTTACAATAGATATTTTCATTTTTTTTATTATAGATATTAGATATTTTGATTTTATTTTGTTATAAATATTAAATCAAATATTTTATTTCTTTTATAAACATAATAATTAATACTAATAAATAATAAAATATAAAATCAAATATAATAAAGAATAAAGATTAAAAAGATTTATCAAAATATTTTTTATTATTTGTTTTCATTATAGGTTGTGTATTTTATAAATTGTTCTCACATTTCATTCTCATCTATTTTTTTTTGTTTTTGAAAAGAAAAATATCTATTATTTTTTCTCTTATTTCTCCTTTATTCTCTTCCATCCTCGAGGAAGAAAAGAAGAAGGTAAGTTTTTCGTCTCACTTGATAGTGAAATATTAGTTCAATAATTTATTTAATGAGTCTCTTTTATATGTTTATGCCTTGCGTTTCTTACAAATTGTTCTCATCTTCCATTCTTACCTATTTTCTTTTGTTTCTAAAGAGAAAAAGATCAATTATTTTTGCTCTCATCTCTCAAATGTTCTCTTCCATCCTCGAAGAAATAAAGAAGAAGGCAACTCTCTTTTGTCTCACTTGATAGTGAAATATTAGTTTAATAATCTATTTAATGAACCTCTTTTATATTAATTTTTTATTTTATGAACATAGAAGAAAAAAATGATTGTATTGTGTGTGTTTTATAATTGAATTTTAAGTGTGGTTTGATTATCATCGAATTTTCTTTTGGTATTTATGTCTCTCAATTTTTTATTAGATTATGATAAATCATTTTTTAGTATTATTTTTTAAAAATTGGTATATCGATGAAGAATAAAAGAATAGATTCATTTTTATTAGATTATCGTTATACTAAGTTATGTATTCATTTTCATTGTGTTAGTGACAATAATGAAATGTATAAATTTTGGATGTATTATTTTGACTCCCCCAATAATGTTGGTCAAGATCCGCCACCGTTCATATCTACATAAATAATCCCACTCCAAATCGTTACTAAAAATGAAATTGTTAACATTGTATTTAAAATACAAATGAAATGGAAAATAATTCACATACTTTGTAAGACCCAGGAAAAATAATTATTATTTCAAAAGGTGGTGGTTGTACGTGAGGAGTATTATTCAAATAAGTAAATAAATGATTTTAAAAAAGTGAAGTATAACATAGTTGGTTCAAGCTTTAGCTATAGGTTGATGGTCAAGGGTTTGATTCTTATTGTATGTATTTGAAGTGTTTATATTTTAAATATGTTTTTTATAATTGTTCTGGAAGTGTTTATGTGGGCTATATTTTATAATTTATTTGGCATGTTTATAATTTATTTTCTTGAATGCATTAATTGTGTGGATATTATAGTAATGTTTATTGTGCGTGTGGTTAAGAAGAAAAACATGATAGTTGATATGGTTTGGAGTGTTGGTTTTGAACTTAGAGGTACTAAGTTTGAACTTGGGTTAGAGTAGACGGCATGAATATTGGTTTTCTTTTTGGTATTTTTGTGGTCCACTTAAGAAGATGAAAAGTTGAAGGCAAATTCGTTGTATCTGGTCAAAGGCATATGAAGTAATGGCTCATCAAGGTGAATTAAGTGTAGATTAATATTAAGTTTACTTTTAATTTTAATTTTTTTTATGGAGCAAAAAAATAGAAAGGTTAGTTATAATAATTGTTAGTGCAACCAAATTAGTTTAATGTTTGTTATTAAGTAGAGATAAAAGGTATTTGGCTAAGTTAAATTTTGGTATGTGAGGGCTGGTGAGGCAACATAGATTTGAGAGAGTGCTCAAAAATTTTTTTGCTAAGGCAAAGAAGGGAAGAAGTAGAGGTCTTTGGAGTAGTGGAAATTTTCAGTTGAGAATTAGAGAACCATTATGACTGGGAAATTCCAGGTAAGGAGTGTTAAGCCTTATTCTCATTGTTTTGTGATTATGTTTTAAGAAAGATGTGCAGTTGAAATATGGAATTGTAAGGGGAGTGAACTCTTTTCTTTATTATTTTTGTGGGTAGAGCAATGTTTTACAGTGGGGGATTTCTTCTTTTCTTCTCTTTTGTGGTCATGATATGGTAATTATGTTTTAATGGAGGAATCCATGGTGGAATGGTGAAATGCACTTTTGGATTTAAGTTTCAGTGTAACGGAACATTACAAAGAATTATGTAAGTTACAACATTTTTTTTGTTAAATACGACGTTTTGAACCACCATAATTTACACCAGTGGTAGTTTCAAGAACTGTCATACATGTTGTCACCATTTTATGTAGTGTATAAAGAGATGTTTTGTACACGTAAAAAATGGTAGTTAAAACTGTCGCAATTTGCTTATTGAAAGCACAATTTCAATGTAAATTGTGACACCTTGAAATGCCACTATTTCATTATATTCGGATATTTTCAACTATCATAATTTAAAAACTATATATTATTTATAATTATTCACATACATTTATGATTTGCTAATATAATAAATCTATTTAATAATAAATACAATAATATAAACTTATAAAAGTGCACAAAAAAGTAATCAAAATTAATTTGATAGATGGTTTAAGATAACAAAGTATTTACATCATTTGATCACAATTACATATCCATGTCAGTATCCAAAAACAAAGAAAATACACATGTCAATATTGCAACAAAAAAAAAATATTGATATTAAGACAGTTTCTACACCAAAATATCAATTTGTCTTGCTTGCTCCACTTGATCCTTTTTTTGGTCATTTCCAGATGGCACACCTCTGCAATTTACTTTAAGCCATTTAATTAAGTAAATTATACCTCACAAATCAAGAGATATGGCAAACCTACAACAATAGAAGCTAGGTATTCCGGAACATCTTCTTTATAAGTAATGTAGGCAAGCAATGTTTGCATTTGGCTTTTTATAGTTGCAAGCTCATTTTCTATCCTCACAAACTTGTCCTCTGTATTTGGAGAAGTTCCACTAGATGAAGCAAAATTCATACCACTTAATCTTGTGCTTAATTGTTTAAAAGATCTTCAACCACATATGTACTTGTAATAACAAAAGGTTCGCTTACACTTGGTCCTTCACCATGGAAATACCATGTTTTGTAATTTTTAGGAAATGTTCTACATGTTAAGTGATCTTCAGCAGCATCCTAATTTGCCATTTTTTAAAACCACACTTTGAACATGGACAGTTAATGACAAGACCATTAACATGTTCAAAAGCAAAATCCAAAAAGACTTTCGTTCCTTTTGCATATTCAATTGTGTTTCATGGTTTAGAAATCCACGGTTTATATATTGGCATGAATACAAAAAAATAAAATAAGAAAACAAAATTTAGTTATATAGCAAATACTGACGGAAGGCCAATAAGAGATAGAGAGATTTTGAGTGCTAAAAACAACATGTCACACACTAAGAGAAATAAACAAACTAAAATCTATGTCTCAATACAGAAATATTTATATCTAAAGTTGTGAGAGACCTTTTTCTTAACTATTGCCAATTTCTTTGAAAAAGTAATTTTAGTCCAAAACACAGAGAACATCAAAATATTTAATTAATAGTTGGATAGAGAGTGAAAAATCACTACAAGAAAATGTCTTATTAGTAACCAATGTTAGTGACTAAAAGTTGTTAGTCACTATAGTAACCAATTTAGATATCAATTTACAAATTGTTTCTAATCACACTTCACATTCACCAATAACTTCAACTATGAAATTAAGCCTATAAAAGAGAAGTAAATTATACATATTAATAATAACCTAAAAAATATTACATTAATAAAAAAATAAAAGTTAGATGAAAAAATATATTATTATGACTATTGAAATTTTGAAAAGTTTGATTGGATTAAAAAACAAAAGTTATAATATTTAACTGGGACTATTTCATATATTTCATAAAGGTAATAATTTTACTTTTAGTAGAAACATTCTTAATATCAAATGAAATTTGGATTCTCTATTAATATTTCAGTATTGTTCCTTCAAATTACACTAATTTACATTTAGAATAAATAGAAATGAGTAACTCTTGTTGGTAATAATTTTCCATACATAAATAAAGCCAAAAATAAAACTAAAACTAAAACTTGATTGAATACAAATTCAAAAAATGGTGATGAATTGGTGTAACACCTCTTTCGAGATGTCACATGTAATTTTTTTTCCAAAACTTCTAAATACATCCACTGATACAATCCTATTAAATAACACTTTTTCACAATTATTTTATCTCAAAATAACACATGTCAAAAGATTCATCTGAAACAACTTTATTCCTCAAAATAAATCATGGTTCAATTAGCCAATTGAATTAAACAATCAAACAAGACTTAATACAAATCCTTTAAGTTTAATTCTCGCAACAAGAAACTATTACATTTTTATTCAAAGGACATTTTCAATCATCAAAACAAAAACTCCCCAAGGCTTACCCACTAACTCTTAACAACTAAGTTTCTCCAACTATATCTGTAACAACATCTACTCCCATATAACACAAGTTACACGATCATCACATATGGAAACCACAACCAAAAACATGCAAAGGTGAGCTAACCATGTAACATATCACATATCAGTGTAAATCATGGTTCAACCAACCAATTGAATTAAACCATTAAACAAGCCTTAATACAAATCCTTTAAGTTTAAATCTCACAACAAGAAACTATTACATTTTTATTCAAAGGACATTTTCAATCATCATGACAAAACTCCCCAAGGCTTCCCCATGAGCTCCTAACAACTAAGCTTCTCCAACTGTATCTGCAACAACATCTACTCCCGTATAACACAAGTTACACGATAATCACATATGGAAACCACAACCAAAAACATGAAAGGGTGAGCTAACCATGTAACATATCACATATCAATGTAAATCATGGTTCAACCAACCAATTGAATTAAACCATCAAACAAGCCTTAATACAAACCCTTTAAGTTTAAATCTCACAACAATAAACTATTACATTTTTATTCAAAGGACATTTTCAATCATCGTGACAAAACTCCCCAAGGCTTCCCCACGAGCTCCTAACAACTAAGCTTCTCCAACTGTATATGCAACAATATCTACTCTCGTATAACACAAGTTACACGACCGTCGTAGGTGGAAACCACAATTACAAACATGCAAAGGTGAGCTAACCATGTAACATATCACATATCAATGTAAATCAACATAGAATTCACCAAGCATTACCACAATATATAATAACTCATCCAAGCTATCAACTATCACATGTTCTCAAAGTCACAACATGTAATCATCAACATATTACCACTAAGTAATATTAAACGAAATGAAACCAAATCTCATGCAATTTACCAAAGATGCCACGTCCCATTACTCTCACAACGAGCCTTGGCGAAGTCTACAACTTCCCATTACTCATATCAAGAGCTCCGACGAAGTGCACAACTTACCATTACTCTTATCAAGAGGCCTGACAAAGTGCACCTCCAATAGAATTTACGGAGAGATACATTCCATTACATTCATAACCAAGTATACACTTTCTCATAATGATCACAAATCAATCAACAATCCCATGATTATCCACAATCATGATCAATAAACATATAGACACAACAAGGCCTCAACATCACATGTATCATAACAATTGACATCATACAATCCTCATCATTATGTTTAACATACATTAGTCATCAAGCCCAACATCCAATAGACTGCAAATGGAACCTATCATAATTTATCATAACAAAATATGAACATAATACACCCATGAAAACCAACAATCATGTGTAACATATATCTCCAACCATATACCTCAAAACTATTCAAACTAAACAACATGTCATGAACTAGATGTCCAAATTTAAGCTAAATGGGATTGTTAACGAATCGGGAAATGTAATTTTATGAAAACTGTGCAGACTAGAAATATTAGTGGCACCCAAAGCCTAGAAACCAAAGACCTAGTGCCCGGTGGTAGGAAACTAGTGCCCAATGGCCTCAAAACTCGAGACTAAGGGTCTGTCGAAAAGAAGCCAACACTTGCCAGCCCTTGTTTAACGAAAATAGGAAAAAACATTTTTTTCATGAATAATGTACATGTTTCACACATACCAAGCATCTAAAACATGCAGAAAGCTTACGAATCATCTCATATCATTCCTATAAATCCAAAAACATGTACACATAATGGGATTCCTTATACTAAAAGATTAATGTGTAAGTACACATCACCTACTTCAACTCTAAAACATTGAACCCATATATATGTATATGCTCATTGTAAGACCCAAGAAAAATTAAATAAATAATAAATATTAATTAACTATAATTGTGGAATCGAATTACCTCTAAGAGAATTAAATGGCCAAGTCTTAACAAGGAGTAATGGTAGATCAAGTGGTTGAACGTGAGGAGTGGTGTTGAGAGGACTTGGGTTTGAGTCTTGTGTATGTCATTAGTGTATTATTTTAATTATTTAATTGTTTTGCATGTGTGCATGATCGTGGAGGTGGATAATATAATTATAGATGTGCATGAATTGTCATGAAACATATAATGACTTATTGGTTATGCATATGATTGGTAATTGGGTGGTTGAGTGTTTGATTCTTGGCTAGCATTAAATGGTTCCTTTTAACGTTGAATTATTTTTGCCACGTGAGTAGATGCTCAGGAACCCTAGTCATCTTAGGGTAGCGAGAAGGATAGGCTATGGCAGTTATGGTGCATGAACCCATGTAAATGCAAGTTAATGACCATTAAAGTATAATTTCGTTTATAATTTAATTCTATTTTGTTTGGGTGAAAAATGAGTGAAGAAAGAGTTTAGTGAAGGGAAAACGAAGGGGCATAGTTGTGGTAGGAGAGAGGGTTTTGGGAGATAAAAAATTCCGTGACCCAAAGAGTGTTAGTGAGGGTTCTTCGTGATAAAGGCAAGGGTGAGGTCAATTTGGATCAAGAAGGAGGTTAGGAGCGCAATTGGGGCACGAAATCTAGGTAAGGGGAGTTGCCCTATGTGCTTTAAGTTTTCATTTTCTATGATGTCCTTGGATCCTTGTATGCCTTTTTGCATTGAGTTTTCACTATTGTTTCGTGTTTCTGGTTTTGTATCTAGAAACCGCCTTGCAAGGTTCAAGGTCTGCTAGCGACGCATGGTGTGTGATGGTTGTTTCTGGGTTTTTGTCAAGAAACTGCTAGGCGACGTTCCTAGGCCGCTAGGTGGCACACGAAAATTATGTCGTTTTGCACTATTTTGTTACTGCAGTGAAAAAGTTAATTTGCAAAATGTATTTTCTTTGTCCTTGTAGAGTAATTTCGGATAACAAAATATTGAAATGCTACTGTGTATGGATATGTTAGGATAAATTATTGCATGAACAAGAATGAGGGTTACATTAGTGATGGACGTCCTTGGAGTAGGAGAGGAAGGAAATCAATGGAGAATGATGAGGAGAAGATGAAGTGCAGCGGAATTTGGAGAATTAGAGAAAGGTTGCTCATGGAAATGGAGAATTTGGTGAAGATGAAGAGTAGAAGTGGAGCTATGGTATGGAAGGTGGCTAGAGGAGATGAAAGAGAAGGTTAGCCATGTGTGCTCTCAAATTAATAGAAGTGTGGAGTGATCTAAAACACTAGCATCTATTAGCAATTCAAGAGTAACCATTACAATATTTGAGTGGCTCTATTTATAGGCACATGGCCGACCAAATGAAGAGAAAATGCAACAAAGATGAAATGCAAATGTAGCTTGGAGAAGAAGCTTGATTGTAGACCATGTGATGTAATAGATGAGTCTAGATGGTGCCAAGTGGCGTATCACACTCTCCTTGCCCAAGTCACACGCACCATGCTTCCATCATATGCTCCTTGCTTAGTTCATGCTTTGCTTGCATCTAAAAGGAGAGCCACTCTAGTAACTCTCGGCCAATGGTAGCACATTGGGCTCGGCCCAAATGATCCCAACAAGTGTTCTAGCTTTTATTGAAAGCAAAGCCTAAACAATGGCCCAATTTAAATCTAGACTACTTCCTTCATGCATCATCTCATATTTTAGAGATTTCTTTAGCCCATGTAAATAATGTAAAAAGCCCATGATTGACTTGATCATCTTGTGAGAGGCCCATGTGAATCTTTCTCATCATGCTTCTAGTGATTGGGCCTTGAT
>Ga0214544_1011167_pt1 | contig 12606 bp, 16 predicted proteins | sample CNSS3metaG_FD_160074 | JGI IMG/M metagenome (GOLD analysis project Ga0214544, IMG submission 160074) | Root nodule microbial communities from cowpea collected in UCLA plant growth center, Los Angeles, California, USA - CNSS3 | ecosystem: Host-associated > Plants > Roots > Nodule | place: USA...
AGAGATTTCCTCTCTCTACCTCTAGCCACCTTCCTTAGGCTAGCATAGATTAGGAAATCCTATCACCTCTTTCACCTTCCATTGCTTGCAAGTGCCTTCCAACTTGCCTCTATTCCTTCATCCATTTTCGCTGCACATGGAGCTCTTCATGCACCTTTGGAGCTCCACCACCTGTGGGATATTGCTGGGGATGATTTTTCAATGGATGATAATGGAATTCTTGATATTACTAGCCTATCTCTCGATGAACCAGAATTAGAAGTTGTATTTTTTTGATGAAGATTAACATATATAAGACTCAAACATTATGATATTTTAAATGTTTTTTTTATTATGAAATATAATTATTAGATTTTAATATGTATATTGTCGTGTCCATGTCGTATACTTTTTCAATTTTGCTGGTATCTCTGTATCCATGTCGTGTCCATATCCGTGTCCGTGTCGTATCCGTATCTGTATCCGTACAGTCCCGCTCATCACACTACATTTGGTGAGAGGGGTATTGTAGAAACCCTAACAACTCTTAACATTGCCAGCGTCTTCCTCCTCCATTCCACCAGATCCTTCAAAATATCCTTATCACTCTGCCTTGTTCTTCCTCGACCTCGGAGCGCCTTCATCCTGGCCATCCTCGTCGTCAACCTTATAATTTCTTACATTCTCAATGCCCTCAGCCTCAAGCATGCCGCCTTCTTTGCTATGTGGTTCTTTGTCATCTTCGCCCGCCTAACATTCTTCCTCTCTGTCTCATCCTCACTCCTCGTTACCTTCAACTCCTTGTGTGGTTTTCCAACTAGGTTGACGAAACTTTACTACAATCTGGAGCCCCATGTTCCACAGTTTCGAACAAAACTTTGACAAAGGCTAAGCGTTCTCAGAGGGAACTTCCCCTGCCAACGTCAAGGGGAAAAAACAGGGGAACGTTCCTTTGTCTGCAGGCCTATGCAAACATCTACGAAAGGGTTGTTCGCCATGGCGTTGGAGTCTTCGAAATGACATGATGATTTCTTGTTACAATAATATGATTGGATTCAGAAGGCTATTTTGCACTGTAAAAGGCCCTTTAATGCTGCATCTACCGGTAAATTACCCTTTTGTTTTCTTTTCCCTTTGGTGAGACCATTTTTATTATAAATGAAAATTGTTAAAAATACATTTTAGTTCTTTTCAGTATAAGAGTACACACTTTTGAGTTAAGAAGGTCGAGAATTGGCACCTAAGTGACGCAATGAGGTGTCTTATATTGGTTTATGGAGGTACCTTGGTCAAGAGCAAAGTCCATGAGTTTATCAAACGTGCCACTCTGCACATAATTAAATTCTATTGTTTGTTTGGATTTGTTGTTAGCATGACTCTAGTAAAACTACATTGCATCTAATCGTATATGTACATTGCAGGTTTAGGGAAGAAAATGTACCTATGATAGTAGAAAGAAATTTCTTAACCTCTTGTGCACATCAAAGTCCATTTTTATTTTCAGAGCTACAATTATTATTTGTTTCTTCTGATTCTCGGTGCTACTGATTAAAGTGCCTTGTACTCCCATCTTATGTTTATCCTTGAGTAAGCTCAAGTTGATTTATACTTGTTAATTATTGAAACTTTAGGATCGATATACAGTGATAATTAAGGTACTAAATCATAATGCAACCTTTGTAAGTGTGTACGTGTATATATAATCAATAATCATCAAACTTTTCATAGATCATTATCATTGATTGGAGTAAGTCTGAACTTTTCTTTTTGAACTTCATAAACTCAAGTCTACACTTTTGGAATAAGGTTTTATAGTCTGCACAAGTATAATTAGGAAAATCCATATACTAGGAAGAAGTACTTTCATTTTATTTAAAACATGGTTCCTATAACATAAGATTAGCTTTTGAAACGGATTACTTTATTAGCTAATTTTTCGAAACTAAGAACCTAAAATGATTGATTTATGAGCAAGGATAATATTAATAATTGCTTAAAAGTAAAAACAAAAGTCACATGCAAGACCTTTCCTGTTATGGATCCTAGAGCAAAATATTAGATTGAGTGAAATAATAATGGCAATTTGAAATGGGTCACTTCATTTTCAATTTTTAAAGTTTACACTTTTTTTCAAAATTTAATTATTTTATTGAGATTTGAGTCACCCAAGAAACTCATTAGGTTAGAATTGCCTACCGAAAAACTACAGAATCCATTATACTTTAATCGAGTCACCCAACACAAACCCATCATATTTAGACAACCATACAAGAGTGTTAATTCTTCGAAGGAGAATACTTCTACAAATAAAATTGTTTCTTAGTTTAGATATATCTTTGGGTGTTTCAGATTGTGTAACTCATGCTTACAATTGGTTTAGCACATTTAACTTTAGCACATTGGGTTCTCTTTTATGAATAAAAAATGGCTACATAAATCTATAGTTTTTGGTATAATAATTTAATATCTAAAAATTAAATATGAGCATGCTACTTGAATTGTGAATCGTATCGTGTATTAAAGAGCTTAAACTTTGAATCGTGAATCGTATCGTAAACCGTACGATTCATAAACATTTTTAAAATGTAACATATATAAGATATATAATTATGCAAAGAGACAATTCAGATCAAAATAACCTCACAGTGAAATAGAGTGATTGTATACATGTGTATACCACATAGTTTCACAATTTCAACAACACAACCTTCAAAAAAAATGTGGTTGCTGCATAAGTTTCCTTAAACTATGGCTATATGCTTCTAAAAATACTACATTATAGCCATCCAAAAAATAAGCTACTTCTATTTGCATATATATAGCCATGCAAAATATTTACGGTTATTGCTTGTATGTATCCTAAACAACCTCAAAAAAACATTCAATTCTAATCATTCACATTTCATCGTCATCATCTCCAAGATCTACATCACTCAAGTCATCTTCATCTTCCATTGAAAGTTCTTCCCCTTCATTAATATCTTCAATTTCTTCCTCATCTCCTACTATGGATTTTCCTTTTGTATTGGTCTTGGCATTTAAGTTTCTAGGACCTATATTACCAAAACAAAAACAAATATAGTTTAGTTGTAGTTTGTTGAACATTAAGTTTTAACTCTACAAATTGTGAATAGAAATAATTATATCTCTTCCTTTTTTTGCTTAGAGCTCCCTCTTCAAACTGAAAACATTCAAGTACATCCATCCATGAGGAATCAATAGGCAAACAAGGATTTTTTTTTTCTGTGATTCATTCATCATCTGATTCTATATTTGACAAAATTATAGGATCATAAGTTTCCCCCTTGTCTTCTTTACTCTTTTGTCTTAACTCAAGTTGGAGATTGTATTTTACATAGATAAAAAACATTTAATCTTTGTTGTTCCAATCTATTTCTTCTTTTAGTAGAGACTTAGTCAAATGTACTCCAATTCCTTTTACACCTTGTTGCACTACATGTAAGACTCAAAATTTTCATGGCTATCTTTTGCAACTCTTTACCTTCTTCTCCTCCATAACTCTCCCACCAAAGAGTTGTCAAAACTAAGAAGTATTGAATCATAATGTAATGTAATTAAACCTTATAAATCATATAAAAATGGTAATGAGAGTAATTTCATTACTGGGTTGCTTCTTGTTTCTAGTAGCTATTGCCATGTCCATTCCAAAAAGTCCTTTAGCTCTCTTGAACTTTTCAATTTGTTGATTAATTATAACTCTTGTACTTATATCCAAAACCATTTTTCAAATGTTTCATATAAACCAATAAACACCTCCCTATCCAGATTGAAATTTTTGTCATAGTGATATCTAAGACAATAAAAAATAATTTGATGAGAACAAGGAATACAATGCTACTTGATAGGACAAGTTTGAGTGTGATTAGCTTACCTAGGATTGAGATAATGGGCTACTGCATGGAGAGGCCTATGTAGTTGAAGATTCCACCTAGTGTCAATAATTTTCAATACTTTTTTATACCTTGTCTCTAACCCTTGGAAATTTTCAACAATTTGCTCCTTGGCTCTATCCATTGCTTCATGGTTTTGCATCACCATCTACCAGCCTCAACACTTTCACAAATGGAATCACACATTTTAAACAATAGGTGATTGACCTCCAAAATCTATCATCACTCAACACTAGATTCATCACTTACTTACCCTCAATTTTAGTAGCATGTAGACTAGTAGCCCATTCCACTAAAGCAAATAATGATCTAATTGCATTCTTTTGTTGCTTAATATAATTTAATGTAAGATAAGAAGTAGCAAAATGGGTGACAACTGGCCTTGCTAATTCCCTTCCATTAGAGAAATGTCTATACAAATTAAGAACCCATGTGTGCCTATAAATGTAAGTTGTTATTTTCTTTGCTTGGCTAATGGTATTGTAAAATACTGGAAGCTTTCCAATATCCTCAAGCACTAGATCAAGACAATGTGCTACATATGGTGACCAAAATAATTTGGTTCTCTTTTCCATTAACATTCTCCCAGTTGCCACAAGGTTAGAAGCTCCATTTGTAACTACTTGGACAACATGCTCATCTCCAATTTCATCTACCATATTGTCAAACAACTTAAACATTCTTTTCCATCTTTAATAACATCACTAGTATCAATATACTTCAAAAAAATAGTCCCACTTGGGCTATTCACAAGAAAATTTGTGAGTGATCTTCCTTTCCCATTCGTCCAACTGTCACAAATCAACGTGCATCCCCATTTTTCCCAACCAACCTTATACTTTTGTAGACTTTGTTGAACATTATCCACAACTTTTTTCAAATAGGAAACCCTCACCTCATAATAAGAATTTGGCTTCAAACCTTTGCCATACTCTCTAACTGCCTTTAACATTTAGATGAAAAGAGGGCTCATTACAAGATTAAATGGCAATACGTTACAAAAAATGTAGTTGTAGAATTATCTAATTACATCTTCTCTATTCTTATAAGAAGTATTGATAGTCATTTGCTGAAGATCACTTTTTCCTTTTGTCACTTTTCCTCATTCGTCTCCTAAATCAAACATCTCATTCTTTGTTTCTTTTTTTCTTTACCTTTCAGCATCTTTATAAAGATTTCCTTCACCTCATCTGGAACACTACAACAAGGAATGACATCTTTCTTTGTCCTAGCAAGATGTTGTTTCATCTTTGCTAAGCCACCCCAACAAGTATGAGAAAAAAACTTACACTTCACTTGTAATCTGTTTGGTGGAACAATATCATAGTAATTCCATGTAATATCAACTTCTCGTTTTGTGTTTGATTTGCTCATGTCTGAAGCACAAAAATAAAACCCGAAACCTGCAAAAATCCCTGCACAAAATAGACACAGAATAGAGGAAACTGTGCCCCCACATAACCATCATCGCAGCACCATGCGACCACCACGTAGCACCGTGCGACCACCATTGTAGCATCGTGCCACCACCACCGCAACATCGCATGACCACCACAGAGAACCGCATGACCGTTGTGCAAGCACTGCGCGACCTTTGCTCGTGAACTCTAGAAGCACGAACATGGACCTAACATTATGTGAATACCACTAGAACACTGTGCAATCACTGCACAACCACCGTGTAACCATCGCGCGACCACCAGACGTCCACGACGCGACCACCACTGCTCACTTCTCGCTTAAACGCGTCTCGCTCAGACGAAGATAAAAACGAGAGAAGAAATGAGAAAGGAAAGAACAAAAGAGAATCGAGGGGGAGTAGTCACTATGAAGGAAATGACATTGGAAGAAAAGAATAATGTTAGAAGAAGAGATTAACGTTAATCAGCGTGCAAAAATACAAAAGGGGAAAAAAGTTAGGGTTTGAAACAGGTGGGTCGACCCAACCCATATCAAAAACCAATTTGAACATGTATCGCGTTTGAAATCGTGATTCGTACGATTCAGATATGTATCATATCGTATCGAACACAATTCATGAATATAAACGATACAACATGTGATTCGTATAGCCAAGCACCTGTATCGTATCATATCGTACGATTCGAATAGTGAATCGTATGATACTTACAAAACTGAATGTGAGGAATGAATACAAGGTTATAATTATTTTTTGTTAGTTGTAATTATATAATTTTCTTCTTCATATTTTATTGTGTTTGAATACATATATAAAATTTTGTTCTTCATATTTATTGTGTTTTCTAATGTTTTTGTATGATGTCCACTAGCTTGTGATTCATGATTATCTTGCCAGCAAGACAATAAGTCAAGTAACTTGGTGGTTTATTGGTGGTGTTGCAAGAAAACGTGCTTTTGCAAAAAAGTTATTTGATGTCCCTCTAGTTATTGTAGATATAAAAGGCGTTGTAGGCTCATTGATGCCAGGTAATTATTATGAAAAATATGTGCATTATCCTTGACGTTTTGGATTTTTTTAATACCTTTGCATTGAGTTTCTTTATTGTGGTTGGGTTCATTATTGAGATTTTGATTGTTGTTGTGTGTTATTATTTATTGCTTCATAACATCTGGATCAGATGTACCTAAGCCAAAAAATTTTCAAATCTTTTAGAGAGTATTTACAACAATGGTGAAGATATGGGGCAAAATCTGCATTTCACTTGATCCATGGTGAAACAAAACGTGAATGGTTGTTTTGGGAAGTTACAGAGGTAATTTTGTTGTTTCCGAAGTCCCCTAGATTCCATGAAAAATATATGTTTCTTCCAACTTCCTACCCTAATATTTGAAAAAAGTCACATTTTGCCTTATCTTCATGTAGTAGTTTTAGTGTATTCCCCCTTGAACATTTCATGTTTTTGACATGATTGGTAAAAGGCTCAACATATGGCTAGTTGGTGCTAAGTAGAATGAATACCATAAACTTGATCAAATGAATACTTTGCATCTAGCTTACAAATTATAATTTTGATGACTTTGGTGTCATTGAGTTTGCTAGATGGATTGAATAACATCTTGTATAAAATTTTTGTAGACATAGAGGGATGAGCTATATCCAATAGAGTAGTGCTACATTTCAAGTTTTTTGCTATTTTCTTTTGTAAGATATGATTCAAAATAATGTTTAGTAGTTGTTTTGTTAGTTCAGTTTTAAAATTGAAATGATTACTAAAATATGATTTCCATAATGATAAGAGTAATTCTTCTGTTTCTAATTGAAATATTGTTTAATGGTTATATAAATATGTAATGCATTTGTTATATGGTTTAATAATGGTTTTAGATAGTGTAATAGTATAATGGTTTCTAATTTGATGTTTATAGGTAGATTTACTTGTTCATGGGAAGAAGTATATTCGTTAACTATTTTTACCTTTGAAAAGTCACAACTTTGGTGCAAAGCTGCTGGAATTAACAAGACAAGATGTATGAGCTTGAATCTAAGTCAACTCCAACAATTCGAAGACAATCTTCCGCCTTGAACGTGAATTGAAATTTTATTTCCTTAATTATATTTCATCTTGTTACTATTGTATTGTTTGTATTAAATCTTGTTATACTTTTATGATTGTATTATTTTGAAAAATATTTATGAAAAATTATTATTATAATGAAATTGTGCAACATATCATGTTCCATATATATATATATATATATATATATATATATATATATATATATATATATATATATATATATATATATATATATATATGTGTGTGTGATTTATTACATTTATCTTTTATGTAGTTTAAATTATTTAAAAAAATAAAAATTTGTAAAAAGAAATGAAAGCATTAGTGATTGATTTAGTAACTTAATTAAGATTTTAAAATCGATCATAAATTCGATCACTGATTTCAGTCACAGATTCGATTATTGATTTCAATCATAGATTTGGTCACTGATTTCAGTCACAGATTCGGTCACTGATTTTAGTCACTGATTCTGTCACTGATTTTAGTCACAGATTCGATCACAAATTTCAGTTACTAATTCAGTCATAGATTTCGGTTACTAATTTAGTCATTGATTTCAGTCACTGATTTAGTCACAATGAATTAGTGACGAAGGAAATAATGACTAATTTTTTTAGTCATTAAATTAGTTACTATTTTCATCAGTGATCGATTTTAGTCATTTAGTGACCAAAATTTTGGTAATATCACATATCACATCAGGCTAAGAATATACTCAAGCATGATAATCACAATCACACTATAGTTTTCCCATCACGTGTTCTCTACCACAAGACCTAGTTCACTAGACCTAGATAGTGCGAGTCACCTTCCCTCGCGGCATGGACTTGTCTCCCCTACTCCTCAAGGACTTACGAGTAACAACTTTATTGAATCTCACACCGAGCACTATACTCATCAATGAGACAGAACTTAGGGCAAAACATTTTGCGCCTCCCTACTGCCTCGCGTAAATGAGAGAGTACAACACTCAAACTCGTCCTCTTCCACTGTCTCACATAAGCGAAGAAAATCTCTTTCCACTGCCTTGCATAAGCGGAAAAGTCATCTTTAAACACTAGGCACGACGAAAAACTTCACGTTAACATACCCCCGCTAACCCACATAACCATCATGTGCACTTGAATCATGATTAGATGAATGCAATGGGACACGCGGTGCCAACCTTGTATCATGAGAACAAGCAATTCAAACATAATGACTTCACATAAAATGAGGGAACCCAAAGCGTCAACTACCTAAACTACCCATGCACTAGAAACTACTCTATCCCATTCTTTGCAGCAATATAACGTTCCAATATTTTTCCTCCCTCGGCTTCGCATGAGAATGTTTATAGTGGTATAAGTCTTCCTGCACTCACTATTCTACACAGCTCTGTGTAACATCCTAGGCGGATATTACTAATTTAATAAAATAAATAATTACACTTCAATTCAAACGATGCTATTTTTCTTCAAAATGCGGGAAAATTTAAAACATTAAATGTGCCAAAATAGTCAATACCGCACGATTAAATTATTACAAGTCCAAAGTTCATATAGAGTTATTACTAATTCCAAAATTCAATACCACTCATAGAAAATTACGAAATACTGAAATCAATCATTAAAATCATCCCCATAGCTAGCCCTCACTCTAGCTTTATGTGTCAACATCATCACCTGCAACAACATCTACTCTCGGGTGACAAGCCACACGATCATCGCCAAACACAAAAGAAAGGATGAGCTCAATGAAATTAACATGCATGAAAATGTCATATCATAAACTCTCACCCAAAGCATTTTAACTTGGCCCAATACCCCCTCTGAGGATCTTTCTCCTCAAGCATTAGGAATCATGGCCCCTACCATGTCCATCCAGCTTCTATACAATTTGACCATGACCTTAAGGTATCACATGTTGGCACGAACCTAATGTTCGTGGTCCAACTCTTCGAACTTGTCGCTCGTAGTTCAACATGCATGGAAATATCATGTTACGAACCTATCACTCATAACAATCAAGTAGAGCTAACTAATATGAGTCTCCCACCCATATTCTCACACAAGATTCCCAACATCACGAACCTCCCACCTGTGATCACCACGTGTTCACAATCCATTATGAACCATTGATCGTAAAATGATTCTAACTTGTCTTATACCCAACGCCATCACCATAAGTCATGTAAAACACTCAAAATAATCAAATTGGACTTGGAGCGTCGCTTGGCGCTATGTAAATGTCGCCAAGTGAAAATACGATGCAGATTGCCTGTCAGAACCCTCTAAGTCGCTAGGCGCCAACTCACTGGATTTGGTCCAAACCCAAAATTTCATGCAACCACTTGGCGGGTCATCCTGTTTCGCCAAGCACCAGCTCCCTGGAATTGTCGCCGCCTGACGGTACACACACACTACCTGGCATTGTGTTCTCCCAAAGCCTCCCTACACCCATTATCGCCTAGTGGCTTACCCCGTACTGCCAGACACCACAACAATAACGTCAATGCTACTAGTGTTTGGCACTCTGGAATAGGTTCTAATGAACCTACTCACCCCACACACAATTCATAACACCAAAAACGTGTTTATACATTTACCAAGACTCAACACGCATTCCATAAGTCATATGAATCAAGCATATAAATTTTTACAAAAGGATTCATATATTTATACCATGCTGATACTTGGTTTAATAAGAGCCATTGATGTTATAAAGTAACTCAAAATTAGAACCCAACATGCAACCAACTCATGAACTTTATAAAATAACCCAAACAGTATTTGTAACATTCCTTGAATTCCATCTCGCATACCAACCCAATTTTAACCTTGTCACATAGCCTTCAATTCATACATGTGAATCCCACATTAACAATCTGTTCATTTTACAATAATTCGCCATGCCCTAAAACAAGATGGCCTTTGATCGATACCCAACATACAACCATTGCAACACATAAAAAGAAACCTAAGTGCTATTGCACACTGGTCGTCGTCGTGTCATGCCTATCTGCCGCCAAATGGTGCATCAGAGTTTTGGGAAAATCCCAAAATTTTCTCTCTGCAATAAACCCCCAAATCCACAATGACTCGACCCAAGCATCCAGTTGCTTGAAATAGTCATTCAATCACAATCATATAGCACGTGACATTGCATTTCCCTTTCATTCCATACACAAATATTAACCTTTGAGTTCATGCACCCATCAATTTCTCAAAATAACATCAAATAGAGTATTTTCAACATTTATAACATTACATGTCCCACAAAATTATACAATTTCAAAGAAAGCCCCCTAAAAGTGCCACAAAACATCCACTCAACGCATAACAATGTACCACTATGCTCGTGTCACTTGGTGGATCATCACTACCACTAGGCGGTTCAAAGAAAAACCCAAAAAATGGGTTGCACAGGTATGTGTCGCTTGGTGGGCCTTCATTGTCGCTAGACTTTTTCTGGGTTGAAACCCAAAAATACAAAACTCCGAAAAAAAATCAAAAAGAAAAGGCATGCATGCATCCATACATCATACCATTACACAATTGAAATTTAAAACATGGATTCTAACTCTCCTAACATGAAAATCCTGCTCCAATTCCACTCCTAATGCTCCTCTTTGCCAAAAATTGATCCCCCTTTGGTCCTTGCCACTTAGCACTCCTTTTGGTCTTCTAATTCTCTCTTGGTTCAGCCCTCTCATAGTTCTACTTGTTGATTATATGAAAGGTTCCTATTTCTCTCACTAAACTTACTCTTCCTCTCACTCTTTAGTCTTTTAAGTATTTTAATTTTATTTAATAAAATTAAAACGAAAATGAAAATAACATGCCATCTATAGGCATTAATCTAGTGGTTTCAACTTATCAAAGTCCATAATTACCACCAAGCCTATGTAGAACCAAGAAGACATCACATGTTTCATGACATTTAATGCACACATATAATTATAACACCATGCCATGTGTTCATATATGCACAAAAAACAAATTAAATAATTAAATATCACACCTATGGCATAAACAAGACTTAAACCTAAGTCCTCTCAACACCACTCAACATGCTTAACCACTTGAGCTACCATTGCTCCCCATCGTAGCTTTATGCATTAGTTAACTTAGAGATCCTTTTACTCGCATTTATATTAAATAAGTATTTATTTAATTTTCCCGAATTTTACACTGCAAATAAAATATATGTATGGCTGAAAAAAACAAAATGCATGATTTTCCTAGCAAGACTAAATAAGTTTCACACACTATGCTAAAAAGACCATTGACTAAAAGTCTATGACCCCACTAACAAGACCACTGATGGCCCTCTCCTAAATACCCTACTAAGACGTTAAATGCTAACAAAAACGAAAAGGGAGGTATTGCACCTAACCTCCTTTAACATGAGTTATCCTATCACAGAAACCCATGTTTTAACACCTTCAATTTAAAATTCTACTAGCTAACCTATGGCTGCACCACGCCTCTCATTTGGACTAAATTCCTCACTACCTTTTTGTAGCATTTCCTCCAAGCACCCTCATTTTACCTAGTGTAACATTGAACCCAAGACTACCCACCACTCCTCCAATCCAACTGTAACATTTAGTAACTCCCTTTAGGCCCACCACCGAAAATTAAGGTTGAATGGGTTTGCTATCACTAAAACCCTTTGTGTTCAAACCAAACTCGTTACCCAAAGGCAAATTAATTAGAGTGGCTACACCTAAAACCTATGAAGGAAAACATTGACTACACTTGCACTACAACCGAACGAATGACCAAACTGCATGCAGATGTGACACCCAAACCAGAATATAAAGTTAGCCGAAACAAGGAAAGACTGCACCCACAAACCACTCTACCACTACATGGTATATGACAAGGAAATCAAAAACACGTTCGACATATGTTGCCAACACTGTAAGACCTAGGAAAAATAATTATATTTTTTTAAGGTGATAATTGGACGTGAGGGGAATATTTAAATTAAAAAAATAAATAATCTTATAGAGGTGAAGAGTAGCACAATTGGTTTGTTGTCATGAGATGGTGGTCAATGGTTCAATTCCTAGTGTGTGCATTTAAAGCAATTTTTATTTAACATTTTGTTTTATAATTGTTTGGAAGTGCTTGTGTGTAACGTCCCATTTAATTAATAAACGTAATTAAGAGAAACGCCACACATAAATTGTACAACAGCACAATCTTGGGGTCCTTAACCAAAAA
>Ga0214544_1011171_pt1 | contig 12598 bp, 8 predicted proteins | sample CNSS3metaG_FD_160074 | JGI IMG/M metagenome (GOLD analysis project Ga0214544, IMG submission 160074) | Root nodule microbial communities from cowpea collected in UCLA plant growth center, Los Angeles, California, USA - CNSS3 | ecosystem: Host-associated > Plants > Roots > Nodule | place: USA...
TGATCAGGAGACGCCATAGAAGGAGAAGAAGCGGAGCGTGATTACACTGATACCATGTTAGTGTATCAAGAAAGAGAGAAGAGAAAGGCTTCTGTTATTCATTGAATGAAACAGTGAGTTTGTACAAAGGAAAAGCTTGGCCTTATATAACACAAGCAAAACAGTTGGAGGTAACAGAAAACAGAATAACGGAACGTAAAACAGAAAAGATATATGAAATATATCTCTATCAAAAGTAACACTAAAAATGAATAAAGTATTAAAAAAACAATAAATGATAAAAAAAAATTAAGATTTAAATTAATTGAAGTCTAGTAAACGTAACACAAAAAGTGAATAAAGTATTGAAAAAAACAATAAATGATAAAAAAATTAAGATTTATAGTTGATTACATGTAATAAAACTTGATATATTAAATGTAATGTATGAACCAACCGATCAACTAAACGTCGATAAGTTGAGGTTACTTTAAAGTATACTTAAATAATTAGCATATGTTCGTGCCTGTGTAAACATATGTCTTTGACCGGAGAGGATCAGGTTTACCGCATCATCGAACGATCAACGTCACAAAGGTACAAGCCTATAGAACATATCGAGTTCGTAATATACTGATTGACCAGCTGTTCAAGTTGCGATGCTGGAGATGTGAAAATATATGTAGCATCGAACCACTGTCGACCGGTCATGTGGCAAGCACTCAAGAGATTATGAAAATATGTGTGACGTCATCAACCCACCATTGGCCAAGTTTGCATAGTGATACCGTACATGATTCATGCCAAATAACCTCATTGTAATGATCGTAAAACAAAGTCGTAATCAGGTTTAAAATGTAATTGGGCTATGATTAGACCAAACTTATCATGAACCCATGTAGAAAACTATAAATAGAAGTCAAAGGTATGATTGTTGAAACTTGTCTCTCACATTTATTACAACATTAATTGCTATTGATCAAACCATTAATGACTTAACTATGAGAGTCTCTTCGGTTGGTACCCCAACCTATAGAAGAACCAAGCGAGCGGACAAAATAAAGAATAGACGATTGGAGCGAAGAACTAAAGATTGGACAAAATTATTTGAGTGGATGTTAGGTCCCTCCACCCGAAAAAATATTATAAATATAAAAAAATATTTTCATATAAAGTTTTTAATATTGTATAATAATAATAATAATAATAATAATAATAATAATGTATTATCGATGATACAATTAATTAGTAATAGTAATTTTTTTTCAATAATCTAAAGTTACTAATCGATTATCAATGATAAAAATATCTATAATAAAATGATGATCAATCAATTTTATTATGAATTATGAAATTTATCGATAAATATTGACAATAAAAATTTCATCGGTGAAGATACGTCAATAGTTATCCAAGGATTTTGATTACCAATCAGATTATCATAATTGGATCATCTTGTTCCTTTTCATCTTTCAAAAATTAAAAAGAATCTATCTTAATTTTTCTTTTTCACTGAAAAAAAAAAGTTCATTGTAAAACTTACAAGTTACTTAATATTTGAAAGTCAGATTTATAATTAGAGTAAAAACTAAATGAAATTTTAGAAGATGTTCTGTCACGTGATATAGGGACCTACAAAGAAGTATAATAACGGAATATCTCATTCATTAAAAATCTCAATTTCTTAAAAGAAATATTCAATATTAACTTTTACATAAATTATTAATGCTTATTTAAAGTAGTTTCAGTTTAAACAAACTAATATATATTAAAGACAAAATTAATTAATACATTTTTTTTAATTTCTCAGCGGATTGAACGCTTACCTATGAATCTGAACATACATAATACATGGTGAAGGTTTTGTGTGGGGGTGAACTTATTTACACCTGTTCATTCATTCGTCCAATCTAAAAACACCTTTTACTTTTTACTTAAACATTTCTAACTTTGGTGTGTGTGCCAGAGTAAAAATTTAGAATACAAAAAATAATTTTTGTGAAAATTTGTATAGCAATAATAATTAATATTTAATATGATGAAATGAAAGCGATATGGAGGTTAAATTATTAAAAAAATGTTGAATTAAATTTGTTGTTGAAAGTTTGTGAGGGTGACAAATCTACTTTTCTTCTGTTTCTCCCTTTCTCTGGTGGTGTGCGCGTGTCCATCTATCAAAAGGCAACTACCCGCTTCCTACTTATCTACCCCCACACCCTTTCAATGCTAGCCGCCCTTCTTCTATTTATATACCAAACTCTTCTCTTCTTTTCTTTTCATTCTCAAACTCCCTTCAATTCACACTCACTGCCATGGCCCCTTCTTTCGACACAACCACTCAAACAGTTTGCGTCATGGACGCTTCCGGCCACCTAGGTTTCAACCTCGTCCAGCGACTCCTCCACCGAGGCTACACCGTTCATGCCTCTATCCAAAAATATGGTAATCGATCATTTCTTTAACTCTTCATGCCACGCTTCCTCCTTCCCTTCAATTTCGATTTCGATTTCAATTTCCTTTCCGATCGTGTCTCAGGCGACGAAGACCTATTCAATGGGATTTCCGCCGACTCTAATAAGCTCAAGATTTTTCGATCTGACCCATTCGATTACCATAGCATAATCGAGGCACTCCGAGGCTGCTCTGGCTTGTTCTACACGTTCGAACCTCCCCATGACCAACCAAATTATGACGTAAGCACTTTTTTCTTTCTTCTGTCTTTATGAGATTTGTAATATTCCTCATCCTATCGCAATTGTAATGAAAATAGTTAAACCATGAGAGCCTTTTTGGCGTGAATTTATTGGTTTATGCACAATTAGCCTGAGATGTTTATTGGTGTATGGTGTGTGGTGTGTGGTGTGTGCTGGAATGACCCTACTCGCCTCCGTTATAGTCAAGTAAATGGTTAATTCACCTTTATGCTAAATTAATTGTAATAATAGAAACCAATAGTGGTAGTTTTGATTTGGTTATCCATCGCAATCACTTAATAATTCACTCATGTGTCGTAAGCGTTTGTGCTTGTTAGTTTTCAGCCATGTGCTTATTTGCTTATCTCATCAAGTGTGCCTGATCTTATCAACATCTTATTCCTAAATTATTGACAATCATGATGAAATATTGATACGGTTTACACTTGATGCGTGACGCTGATACAGAGGTTTAGAACTTGATAATGTAAATTTAAATCTTGCCCTGTCTTAATTAGTTTAATTATTTAATTGCAATAATGCATGCACTGAGCACTGTCTACATATGTAATTTTTTTTCTATTTTCTAAAACATATATTTTATTACGTATATTTGCTTTACCATATCAGAACCTTCTTGTCAGTAAATTAAAAAAAAAAGTCCGGTGCATTTAATTTATGGCAAGCATTTTTCGGAAAGTCTGTTTGACTAAAGAAATAGTTTGGCAGAAAACTTATTACGGTTCAACTGTTGCCAGAGTTCATAAAACGCGTTGAAAGACCTTTTTTTTTTCAGGGAAAAAATTAGGTGCTTACTACATTTATTTCTATCATTTGTTTATCATGAATAAAAAATTATATGAACGTTTTAAAACTGAAGCCTGTAAAGTTCAACGGTTTTAAATATACATGGTTATTAAAAGAGCATTTAATTGAGTTTTTGAAAAGTGGTAAATTTGGATTGAGATTTGTGCTGAGAGCAGTAGTGATATGTGTGGTATTGGAAACGTACAGGAATACATGGCAGACGTGGAAGTAAGAGCTGCACACAACGTGGTGGAAGCCTGTGCCCAGACAGAGACCATGGATAAAGTGGTTTTTACTTCCTCAGCAACCGCAGTAGTTTGGAGAGAGGATCGCAAGACCATGGAACTGGATCTGGATGAAAGACATTGGAGTGATGTTAATTTCTGTCGCAAATTCAAGGTATACAACGTTTCTTCGATGCAACACTAATATTGTTTTATTTATAGTAAAAAAAATATAGTTAATTACCCTAGTTTTCATATTTGGGTATGTTGCTGCATAATTGATTGATAGATGATGATAATAAGCAACGTGCATGAATAAAATGTGGGAAACAAAATGAGTTGGAAGGGAAGATGGGATGCGAAGAAAATGACAAAAGTGAATAATTGAATGTTTTGTACAGTTATGGCACGGTGTGTCGAAGACAATGGCTGAGAAAAGTGCGTGGGCCTTAGCAATGGACAGAGGAGTGAATATGGTGTCCATCAACGCTGGCTTATTGATGACTCATGATCTCTCCATCCAACACCCTTACCTCAGAGGAGCTGCTGAGATGTACGAGGATGGTGTTTTCGTCACCGTTGATTTACCTTTCTTGGTGGATGCCCACATCTGCGTCTACGAAGAAGTCTCATCCTACGGTCGTTATTTGTGTTTTAATCACATCATCAACACCCACGACGACGCCGTTCAGTTAGCTCAAAAGTTGACTCCTGCTGCTGGTTCTTCTTCTTCGTCTTCGTCCTCTCCCTCGCCGCAGAGGTCAGAGGACTTTTTTGGTTATTTTGACTTTTTTTTTTTCATTTTAAATGTTGACTTCTGACATATTAAACTTTTTTATTTGTCTGCAGTGGTGACCTCGGTAAGGGTTTTATCGAACAGAAAATTAGCAACAAGAAGTTGAACAAATTGATGGTGAACTTCGAAGCTTGATTGAAGCAGCCACCTTCCATGTTGTTCTGCGGGAGAGTATTCGTGTGCAAAATGTAATACAAATTTGTACCTATAATACCCTCATATTATTAGTATCATTATACACTACACATTAATGTATTTTCAATCAAATAATCATTTCTTTATTTGTTTTAATATTATATAATGTAAAATAGTTTCCTGTTTTTTAATTCTCTTTTTGCCTCTTGCACCATCCAATTTTTCACCGTGAGTCACAGGTGTTTAAGTTTAAATTTATACTATATATGTGACTCACAACATCTTTAATTAAGGATGTCAAATGATTAAGTTTAATTCACACGGATTAACTCACTATATATTGAGTTAAAATGAGTCGATTTTAATTATTTATTTTTGTAAATTAAGAATTTTGTAATCTCAGGTTATAAGTTAAAAATAAATCACTTTAACCTGGTTTAATTATTAGTGAACCAAATTTTATAATTCGATTGACTCATTTAAGTATGTGTTGTTCTTTTAATCAAATAAAATGAATTTGATTTAAGAAAACTTAAATTTTTCTATAATTTAAACTAACTCGAACTTCTGTGCATTGGATTAGCTCACAAATTTAAAAGTCTCTATTCTTAATGTAACATTTTTCTACATGACAAAGTTTTAAACTTATGATTCTGTAAATGACATTCGAAATGGAAATATTTAAACAACTAAATAACAAAATTCTCAACATTATGACTGATGAAAAAAAAATATAATTAATTTATTCGAATTGGTCTACGAATCTCGTACTATCACCATTAAATTTAATTGGTTTAGATCCAACCCAATTTGACTTGAATTTGAATATTAATAACACTTATTCAAACCCACCTACACACTTAGTATTATTAATATAGTATATTGTGTGCTGCTTTTTGAATAGGATAAAAATAAAAGGAAATAAGATGGTTTATGAGGAACATTTAGTTTTCACCTATACAGTAATGACATGGAAGAGTTAAGGAGTTTAAATAGTAGAAGGGTAGTTGGAAAGTAACCGTTAACTGGAAAACCCTGGATTCAACCAACAAATGCATTGCTGGATTATAAATCCATGTCGGTGGACAGAGGAAGAAAAAAATAACAATGCCAAACCTATGCTTGCAGTGCATTATATGCAATAATACATGGTAGATAAAAATACCATTTCGCAATTATTGGAAACCCCTTTTTTCTCTTTTGGTACCATAAAATGACTTTGTGAACACACTACTAGTTAGATACGAAAATAGCAGTAGTACTTCAAAGTTGACTTCAAACTATGTTTCTCCCTTTATCATTTAATTAAAGTTGGCCTCTACCCTTCTAATTTTAATAGGTTGTCGATTCCATTATCTAAAGCAAACGAGGGTAGGAATAAGTGAGTCTCATATTAATTAAAATACATAAATTCTAAATTCTGTTTATTTGTTTTAGGTTTTTTTAAAAGTATTTGGTCTCTTCTCTATTAGTCTAATTTAAAAGTATCTGTTAAATTTTTTTTTATATATAAATATTGTAACTCTAATTAATGTAAAATATATTATTCTACATTATACATCGTTTAGAGCCACAACATAAACTGATGGAAAATATATTATTTTTTTCTTTTAAATATCAGGTTCTCACCAAATAAAGAACTAGACCGAAAAACTTGATATTTATATATTTGAAAATGATAACAACAACCAAATTCTCTTGAATCGTAAAATAATATATAAAAATAGGTAAGACATATACAAATTTAAAACATGAAAAACGAATTTACGAATGATAATATATAAACTAGATTTGAGAGATTAATTTCAAATCAAAGCATGCAAGTGAAATTTAAGTAGTCTAAAACAAAGATAAACATGTAAGATATTAAGAGTGAGCCGAGTTCGATTATAACCTTTAGAAGTCAAATTTTTACTCAATAGATCTAAACATAATTTTGTTAGAAGTTAATTTGTAAAGCTATTTCTATTTATCTTCACAAAAAATTGATTTTATTTACATGTTAATTTAAACAGTTAAGAGAAGTTTTAATAATTTTGTTCTCTTCGTAATTTCTTCGTCTATCAATAATTTTACTTTAATATAATTTTAGTAAACTTTCTATTTAACCATATATAATGAGTGTGTGAACATTTTTATTTACATATCATTAAGTTTTTAAATTTTTTTAAAACGTGGTTCTGGTTCCCATACTCTTGAATTACTAATGATTTAAAGGACAAAGCCATTTTTATCTTTAGCATAAAAGAAGCAATTAAATAATTTTCTATTTAAGGTAATACTATTCCAAGACACTCCCCAGCATGAAACAATAAACATATATGTATATAAATATTTGTTCAAATAAAGATATAAAGTTGTGATATCGAAAGAAACTAACTTCTCCATTTGCTTTGGATAGGACTACAGGACATACTCGAACACTATAGGAGTCTGAGTCAGATATTTGGAGCAATAGATGCTTCCAAAATGTTTTTTTCCGTCAACATCACAATTATTATTGCTGAGATGTTAATATGATAACGAAACTTCTGTTATCATATACTTAATAATCTCATATTATTTTTAAAAAATGATAATTTAAATATATTAGCTCTTTCAATTCTTTGAAATATTTTTTATTTTAATATTAATAATAAGTGGTGTGGAGTTTTTTAATTTTTTTATATTAGGATAGAATTAGTATAAATTAAATAATGATATAACACATCGATGCCCATATTTTCATATTTAAAGGTAGAAAACAAGTAGCGTGAGTTGTTACTGTCGATGATGAAGGATGAAAGCGTAAATTTGTGTGGATTTGAATTTTAAAGGAAAAAAAAAAAGGGCAATAAGGGTACGTTGGTTGAAGAATATGGAAAAGGACTTGCCAGCAGCATGGAGGTCCACTACTCATCCAAATATTGAATATTGAACACAATTGTATAAGTTACAGAAAAAAAGTATTAATAATTTCAGCAAAAAAGTTACATCAACAGTAATAATAATTTCAATTAAAATACTTTTTCTCTGAATTTTTTTAAGAGTAACACAGCTCCTTTTAAATTTAATCAGTTATTTTTAAATCTTGTTTTAATGGAATCTCCGGTACGTTTTTTTTTTTTTTAATTTTACTTTGTCTTTTCTTTATTTTTCACTCATTTTACAATCTTGTAAGACATATTAAATGATAACTATGACACAAAAATAATTTAAATGCAATAATTAAGCATTTATTAGAGAATGACTGTGTTTTATATTAACAAAAAAAAAGTAGAGAATAAGTAAAGATAAAAAGTTGAAAAAAAAAATTACCTCCTTTTTTTTGGTAATTCAAGCCTTTGAGCAAACTATCTCTGTAATAATGGGATTCAATTGGTTTTAATCGATTGATTCTTCGTTTAAAATTCCAAATTAAATGAATATGGAATTTATTAATTTATTGCTACTTGTGTTTTTAGTTTATGTACATGAATTAATTATAATTAGATATTATCTTAAAATACGTTGAGATTTAGTCTGCTAACTTAAATAAAGTCAAATACCCTAACAAGTTATAATCACTACTGTACGTAGTCTCCCTAAATTTTGTTCTATCAATTATTGTTATTTTCGCGCAAGTAATTTTTTTTTTTTTTACCAAACTCGTAATTTATATCTATATGATTAAAAATTCCGATTCTAGGAGTTGGTCCCCGTTTCTTTGTAATGTATATTATATTTTAAATATTTTGATAATTAGGTCAAATATTTATGGTTGGAAGTTGATCTATGCAGATATTTAAGTTATATATATATATATATATATATATATATATATATATATATATATATATATATATATATATAATGTTTATTGTAAGATGTACAGTGGTATGTCTTCTCTATTTTAGATAAGATAGTTTAGTATTATCTTTTTGTTATTATTTTAAAGATTGTAAATAATTCTATCAGTCCATCTTTTATATTAATTAATTAATATTAGAAAATACGTTATTTTTTTAGTATGAATATTTTCAAAAAGGATAAAGATGAAAGGGATTGACATCTTAAATTGAGACATGGGAACGATTATTTTTCTTTTCTAATCACTAATTTTCTCTCTATTTTTGCCGTTAATTTTTGTAGACTCTTGCTTCTAACTTCAAGCAATATTAACGTACCAATATACTATTCTGATTAAATTATTTCACATATTTTATAATATAAACGTAATTAATTACATAATTACTTACAAATAAAAATAAAATTAGCTTATAAAACCTATAAACATCAATAAAATAAAACTTAGGAGACATTCAATTGTTGTTTTCCTCCTAGGTTTGATTAAATTATTGGTCAGAAATACAAAACATAGATATTAAAGGTGAGTTAATATAATTTAATTAAAATACAAAGCCAATCATATAAGTTTCAATTATTACATTACTTTTTCTCAACATACCCAATAATATATGTTTACAACACACTCATAAATTTGTTTGTCCATCATATTTTTAACTTCACTTGAAAGAAAAATATAAACACGTAGTGTAAAGAGTATCACTTAATTCAAAATAGAAACCAACATAACTTCTTACAAACTTCCATCAATTTCTCATGTGCAATATCCTAATAATAGTACTGGATAAGTTCTGAATCCTCACTATAAAATTGTAATGACAAGTGAATAATTCATTATCCATGGATATAACGATTTTTGAAATGATATTTATAGACAAAGAATGATACACAACTTCACTGGAATGAGATTTATCGTAGAGAGTGTTCGGACACAATCCTCGTCCCCGTCATAAGGACCCGTTCAATGCGAACCACAACATGAATATCACCTAAAAATACTTTCACTTTTAACTCCTTCATTCCCCACATTCCACGCGTAACACTAACCATCTTATCTTCAAAAAACACCCACAAACAGAAACAACTAAAACAGCATCAAAACATAATCCTTTACGTCCTTCACTTCACCCCACTCCCATACATGCAAACACCCAACTATGTCTACACCGAAATCAAAGCGGAGAACTCCAAAGTTTCACCACCGCCAACACTGCCATCTCTGTCGGAAATCACCCCGTCGACTTTGATATTCTTCACCATGGCCGTGGCCGGCTTCTGCTTCCTAGGTGTCGCCATCGTCTTCTTCTGCAGGTACTGCTTCAGGAACATCTCCAACACTAACACCCTCGTCCGTCTCTCTCCTCGCGATTCTCCCCCCAGAGGCCTCGACCCTTCTCTGCTAACCACCTTCCCCACCTTCCTCTACGCCACCGTCAAGGATCTCCGCACGGAGAAGGATTACTCACTCGAATGCGCCATTTGCTTGCTGGAGTTCGACGACGACTGCATGCTGCGTCTCTTAACCGCCTGCTGCCACGTCTTCCACCAGGACTGCATCGACTCCTGGCTCCGCTTGCACAAGACTTGCCCCGTTTGCCGCACGGATCTCGATACTCGGGCGAGTAACGCCGACGCGCAGAGACCTCATGACCAAAACGAGGAGAATGCGGAACACGAGAGAAGCGATCACGTGAGCGTTGATGTGAAAGAAGGTGATGACGGAGACGAGAGACACGATGATGGTGATGAGGGAGGTTCGATGAATGTGCGCATGCAGCGTGAGAGGTTTGCAAGTGCACGTTCACACTCGACGGGGCATTCCATAGTTATGGTTAATGATCACGACGACGATGATGCGAAATACACTCTGAGATTGCCACAAGATGTGGCTTTGAAAATTGTAAGAGGGCACCATTACTCCAAGAGTTGTTCTAGTTACAAAGACATTGCAGGATCTTCTGCTGCACCTTGTAGTAATTGTGGTTATGTTGAAACTCTATTGGATAGCTCCAGTAATGGTGCAAATAATAGTTAACCTCGTTATTTTGTTCCTGGTTCTCGTACTTTTTTTCATGCTTTAATCTTTTTGATGTTTAAAATTATATTTTTAAACCAGTTTTCTTTAAGGAATTTAAAAAAAACACGTGAAAAAAATATAAAATTAATATTTACTAAAATTAAAAGAAGTTCACAAATAAATTAATATAGAAGTCATCTCCAAATTTTATTTTTGATATATGTAAGTTAATTTAAATTACAAAATTAATGTAAAAAATTAAAAAAACTAAGGTTGATTTCTAAAAAGTGGGAAGGTTTGTTTTAAACAAGATTGGTGATAATTAATTAACACCGATCAAATACATTAACAATAACAACTATTTTTATTATCTTTTTATTCAAATCTTCTACATTCATTATAAGAATTCTCATTATACAAACGGAATATTTTAATGACAAAAATGAATTAAAATTTAAATTATTGATGAATATTTTTGTTAGTAATAAATTCGTTAGTAATTCATTAATATTTTGTAACTCTTATTATCGATATACTTTGTCTTTAGTAAGTTCAACGATAAATTTCTTACTATCTTATGACATTTTTTATATAGTAAGAGGAGATGGGTGAGAATAAAAAGAGAAGGAAGAAGATGAGGAGAAGAAGCTAAAACCAATGGCAACAGCAAAAGCGCAACGGCCATGATGATCAGAGTTGGACGAAGAAGACGAGGAGGAACAAGATGAGAAAAAGGATGAGGAGGACAAGTAGATGAGCTAGAGAGGTAGTGACAATAGTACAAGACGTAACAATTATGGAGGCGTGGTGAGGAGAAGAGAAGGGGAGGGAGAAGAAGAAGAGAATAAAAAAAAGAAAAAAACGAAGAGGAAGAGGAAAAGGTAAAGGAAGAAAAAGAACTCAATTACAATTTTTATTGACGAATAAAATCCATTAGTAATTATTGACAAATCTTCAATAATTTTGTGATTGTTGATAATTACCGATGAATTTCGGTATCCAACTGTAAAATTTACAAACAGACACTATACCAACAGATTTATGGTTATTAATAATCCGTGGATACATTATAGATAACTTATAAATTATCTGCATATAAAATAAATATTATCAAAGTATTGTTATTCTCTTTAATTATAATTTTAATTAACATTATTATTGAAAAAATTATATACACTTCATTTTGGAAGAAGGATAGTGTGAAGCCCACCTGTAAGACCCGAGAAAAAATTCAAATAAAGAATGAATATTTAATTTATATCTAGGAAGAAATCAATAGCGTTAATTGGACTAACATGATGTAGCAAAGTACTAGCTCAAGTGGTGAGAGTACTTTGGGGTTGTGTGTGAGGACTTGGGTTCAAGTCCTATGTATGTAAATTGTGTGAGTTTTAACGTTTTCTTTTAAGTAAGAGAAAACGGAACTATAATTTATATTTTATTGTATACACATATTTAGTAATAAAAGTGGAATGGCTAAGTGGTTGGAGCGTGAGAGGGGGAAACCTATGGTCTTTACTTCGAACCTTGGCCAGAGAAGTTCAATTTCCACATTTTCTTATTATTTTATTATTTTTTTTTATTATTTTATTATATTCAGAACCTAGGCATAGATGGGGGTGGCATTGATGAGCCTCCATTGCAGTTGGACGAAAATTTGCATAAAAATGGGAAGGGAAGTCTGAAAAAAAAAATGTAGTGCAGAAAAGTGTGGAAGAGAGGGAGACCTGAAAATTAGACCACCATTGAAGGAACTCCTTGGAAGCTTAGTTCCAGGTTAGGGGAGCTGCAAATTGTGTCTTTAAATCTTTATTTGTCCTTTATTCTCTTGATGCTTGTTGTATGTGATTTGAGAGAGTCTGACTGTGATAATCAAGCAATAAAGAATGTGATTTTCGTAGTATTAAATCTGCTTGGTGACCCTATTCTTGTGATTATTATGATTTTATCTCTTTCTGCTTGGCGTGATGTTTAAAATTTCCCTATGTGGAATCGTTGTGACATGGGCCAAGTTGGGTCTCTTTACGGTCTGTTTTGGGACAGTAACCGTTGGGTCTGGGTTGCTGCGTGATGAACGCGGTTTTCCCGATGAGGGGGTGATAAATGTTGTGTTCTTTTCATT